>JAEEGH010001057.1_pt1 | contig 82762 bp, 71 predicted proteins | sample 9134181 | NCBI WGS metagenome assembly JAEEGH01 (sample SAMN16246544, study PRJNA631951) | gut metagenome | biome: gut microbiome; feature: rumen; material: DP-attached | host: Bos | place: Iran: Karaj | collected 2018-10 | reverse complement strand
GACTTTTGAAGAAGAAAACGAAGATTAGTTACTTATCTGGGTAGAAGTCATGAGAGAGATCATGTACGGATATGACAGTGTTGTAAAATTGACAGATGCGGAAAAGAAGGCTGTTCCATATATGATATTGGCAAATCAGTTTGTGTCTACAGCTTTTTTTGCTGGGAAAGATAAGTACGAGGAACTGTACAGGACAAACAAGGCTATGACTGAATGGATTGGCACCAATATGTACAAATTGAGTATATCTTAAGTAGATTCCAGGTTTGTTGTCCGGGCATGTATCATGCGAAATATCCAGGTCATTTTTTTTTGCGATTGAACTGCCGGCAAATGTGGGGTACTATAAAAGATATACGTCAATCCGTATAAAGATATACATTAATCCAAAAAATATAATATAGAAAAAGGGGGAAAGAAGAAATGAAGCATCTTCCGAGATCGTTTTTTGCATTCCTGACTGCCTTCTGTCTGTGTACCGGATGCAGTGCGCCTGCAACGCAGACTGAACCTGTAAAGACACCCGAAAGTACAGCCGCTTCAGAAACAGTCTCCGTCATGTCGCAGGAACCTGAGATGACCGATGAGACAGACATCAGCACACCGGAGGATATCGAGAAAGCCAAGGGCGGATGGCCATGGCCGGATTCCCAGATGAAGGAGAATATCACCGAAGGGATGGAGCTCTCGCCGAAGGATAATTATTATCTGTATGTCAACTATGACTTCCATATGGATATGAAGAACGGCGGGAAAAAGAAAAATACCTCCGAGGAGATTGCGGACGAAATGCTGGAAGTGATGCAGGATGATCATTCCGACAACCATGCCCAGCAGCTTGTCCAGCAGTATTACCGTGCCTTTACCGACTGGAATACCAGAAACAAAGCAGGTCTGGAGCCGCTCCGGGCCGTCGTGGAAGATATCCGCGACATCTCGACGCTCGATGAACTGACCGAATTCCTGTCGGATCCTTCCCGCAGCATCAATGTTCCTCTGCTGCTGAGATATGTAAACTATCAGGAATACGGCCGCTCGCATAATTACACCGCTGCAGTCTATTTCCGCGGATGGGGAGAGCTTCTGCTTCAGGATCCGCATGAGTATGATGCCGAAACGAGGAGTGAGGACACCCAGCTGAAATACGATAAGTTTAAAGCGGAGTCCGTGTACTATCTGACCGGACTCGGCTGGAGTGAAGCAGATGCCGTACAGGCATTCGAAAACTGCATCGCAGCGGAGACGGCCATGTGTCCGGAACTGGAATCGCTGATGGATCTGAGTCTGCATACTTATGAAGAGGATGCCGTCAGTCTGTATGCTTCAGCGAATCAGATTCAGGAATGGATGAAGAATTATCCGTTCAAAAGGATTGCCGAAGCCCGCGGGTACGGAAATGCGGAAGAATACTACTATACCAGTGAAGCATATATGCGGCTGCTCGGCGATTATTATACCGAAGAACACCTGGAACAGCTGAAAGCCTATCATCTGATCACCTATCTGCTCGCGTTCGGCTGGACATGTGACGAGGAATCCTACCTCACATCCGAAAATGCTCTGAAAGATCCGGATTTCGAACGCCCGGAGGATCACCACGTTGTATTCAATAAACTGAAGTTTCATCTGCCCGAAGCGGTTGACAATGCATATCTTGCCCGGTATGACCAGACGAAACTCAGGGATGCCATGCTGGATTTCTTCCGTGAATTCAAAGCGATTTACCATGACATGATTTCGAAAGCGGAATGGATGAGCGATGAAACAAAAGTACAGGTGCTCGATAAAGTCGACGCAATGCAGCTGTTTACCGTCTGCCCGGAACATCTGAAAGAATATGAAGATCTGAGCTTTGACGGCATGAATTTTGCCGAAATCGCTCTGGAAACGGACCGATACCAGCAGCTGAATGCTGCCTCACTGGTCGGAAAGGAAATCATACCGGATGAATATGCATGGTCTGTCATGTCAACGCTGGAGGATAATGCCAGAGCATTCCCGGAATTTGACGGTCTGATGTTCACGCTGGGAATTCTGAAAGACGGCGGATATTCTCCGGATATGAGCACGGAAGAGCTGTACGGAGTCGTCGGAACCGTGCTTGCCCATGAAATCAGCCATTGCTTCGATGAAAACGGAGCCCGCGTTACAAAAGAAGGCGAAGTGAAAGACTGGTGGAAGGAAGAAGACCTTGAAGAATTCCGGAAGAGGGTTCAGAAGGTCGTGGACTTCTATGACGGAATCACAATCTGCGAAGGCGTACAGGCCAACGGTTCGATGATTTCGGCTGAAGCCACCGCGGATATCACCGGCATGCAGGCAACGCTGAAACTCGCGGAAAAACAGGAAAACTTCGATTATGATAAGTTCTTCCGTTCCTATGCATGGCTGTGGCGGATCGATTCCAGCTATAAGCGGGATATGATGATCCTGAAGGATGACCCGCATCCGCTTTCCTATCTCAGAGTCAACACGGTCGTCCAGCAGTTTGACGAATTCTATGAGACCTATGATGTTAAGGAAGGAGACGCAATGTATCTTGCGCCGGAAGACAGAATTGTCGTCTGGTAATCACTGAAGAACCCATGAGAATCAGCCTGAATTAAGGCTGATTCTTTTTTGGACAAAAGAAACAAAAGGATTCAGGAATATTGCATAAAGCATGACCTTTGATCCAAGATTGCGCAGAATTAACGTGCTTTTGTGCATAGGAGACTACCAAAAAACTACTCTTGGGTTGATTAAAAATTGTTTCCAATATTATGAATAAAATTTATGGTAAAATATAGCAAATGCGAGGTAAATGCTATGTGTGATGTTAAGAAATATGGAGAAATTTACAAGGAAATAATAAAGCTTAATGCTCAAGATACATTACAGCTTGTGCTAGAGAGCGAGACAGAAGACGAGAAGGATTTCTATGAGATGATAGGAGACTATCTTCTTCAAAAAAAGCAGCAAGAAGTACTAGAGAGGAATGCAAACTGAAATGAAAAAGTACACTATTGTTGCTGGCGTCAACGGAGCGGGAAAAACTATTCCTAAAGTAGATGCCGGATAATAAGCAGAAAATACATTGTTATACGGATTTGAAAGAGTGGGCAGAAGATCAAATATTTAGAATATGAGTAATAAATTGTATAGGAATGACTCATATCATTATTTGCAGTATTTGGGTCAACGAATTTGGAAAACTTTTATGACCGCAAATCGCAATGGTTGAAAAATGAATCAATCATCTGGTTGGAAATTATTGACTGCAAATGATGTTATGAAGTTTTTGAGTCATCAGACAGCATGATTAGATATGACCGCATAATGCATAATTGAATCTCAGCTGGTGAGACCTGGGGCAGAACCGTAGATGGGTATGTAGCTCTGAAGTTTGGTGGCAGTTGGTATGTGAAAGATATAATATAAAAAGGCCTGCTGTAGAGGCCTTTTTATAGTTAAATCAATTATATTCAGAAAGAACTCTTGTTAGTTCTTCATACAGTGGCTTTTCTAATAATAGATATGCTGTTATATTGCTGTAATAAGTGCTAACAGACTCTACATCATAAGTTGGAGCACTATCTGGAATAGAGGCAGCCATTTGTGTAAGATATGTTTTTGTTACTTGTAAGTTGTCATAATCACCACATAATGTCGCTGCTTGAGAATACAGAGCCTTGGCACTGACTAGAGCTGGAGCTGCAGTAGTGCAGGCTGCATATCTTACCGCTACTGTGCCGCTTTGAAATTTGGCTAAGAGTTTATTTGGTTTTTCTTCAATATTATGGGCATTATAAACTAAGCCCGATATATCTAAGATGGTTTGTTTACTGCAGTTTCCAGCACTACTTGTTTTTGCAGGAGCAGGTGTGGTAGCAGAAGCATAGGGCAATCGACCTTCTGCTTTTCCATATTGTAAATAATGGTTATAAAGAGCAGCTTCATCGGTTCCAAACACAGCAACCACATCTGGGTTATTTGCGGCATAGAATTCAGCATCAAATGTACCTCCATCAGGCATGGTCTTTGGCGCTGCAAAAGTGGTAATGCTAATAAAAGTGAAACACACAACGGCAATTAAACAAACAAATAATCTCTTTGACATGAGCATAGAAGCCTCCTAAAAATCAATCTGATTCCATTTCTTGTGACGAACCTAAGAATAGCATACAAATATAAATTATGTTGGATATATGGGTTAAAGAATAGTTAATAGTTTCTAAAATTAAAAGCAAGCCTTTTTTAGAGGCTTGCTTTTTTAGTTGTGTAGCATCTTTTAATAAACCCCCTGCTCTGCAGGGGGACAACAGCTGCTTCAGCTTACAGTAAAAAACCTCCCGTGATAGAATTACTTACGGTTCGCCAACCAAAGTAAAATCACAGGAGGTAGTCCAAAATGGACATGAATAGTTTATCACACAGTGTGTCCTGAATGCTATAACGCATTGAATTATAGCAGTGCTCTTTCAGAGATGGAGGCAGGCCCTCCGCAATCGCCATGCAGGTGGGGATTGCAAAACACCTATTGGTGCTGCGGACAAAATCCGTGGTATTGAGCGTATAGGAAAAGGTAGCCTTAAAGGCTATCAGTTATGTGCCGCAAAGCTGAATGAAAGTGAAGAACTGATGAAGCATCGTTAATACTTACAAGTGCAGTCAAAACCATTGTCTTGTGTGTTCAATGGGATAAAGCCTGCCGGAAACCTGTTTATTGGGTAGGCGACTGTCGGTGTTGAGGTTACAGGAGTGCGGCTACAGGCTCTGAAAGGGAACAGGAGACTCCTGCCATGTAATGAAAAATGAAAAATACAAGCTAACATATTTGCGAGTATGAAAGTAAGGATGTGCATGGCAGGTGCGGAAGAATCCGTAGTAGTGTTGAGACTGCTGTAATGGCAGTGGAGCGAAGGGGTTCTGTTATCGCAACTTCCAGAGAAATACAACCAGTATTGGGAGGATATTTTGAAAGAAGGGAAATCATTTCAGATTTCACAAAATGAAGTGCTGAATGCGTATAAGGCTGTTAAAGCTGGAAAAGGAGCAGGCGGTGTAGATGGTGTGGAACTGGAGGAGTTTGATAAGGATTGGAAAAACAGGCTTTATAAACTGTGGAACAGAATGTCATCTGGCGCCTACTTTCCGAAGCCGGTAAGGGGAGTTGAAATTCCAAAGAAGAATGGGAAGAAAAGGCTTCTTGGTATACCGACTATTGAAGACCGTGTTGCACAGATGGTTCTGAGAAACAGACTTGAGCCACATGTTGAACCAATCTTTTATGAGGATTCTTATGGGTACAGACCAAACAAATCCGCTCTTGATGCGGTGGGAGCAGCCAGGGAAAGATGCTATCGTATGAAGTGGGTGGTGGAGTTTGATATAGTTGGACTATTTGATAACATCAACCACGATTATCTGATGAAATTTGTCAGATATCATTCAAAAGAAACATGGGTGAACTTATACATTGAAAGATGTCTTAAGGCGCCGATTGTTATGCCTGATGGCAACATGTGTGAGCGTACAAAAGGTACACCTCAGGGCGGAGTTATCAGTCCATTATTGTCAGGATTATTTATGCACTATGCGTTTGACAGGTGGATAACCCGTGAGTTTCCTATGTGCAAATGGGAAAGATATGCAGATGATGGAATTATACATTGCGTATCAAAAGAACAGGCACAGTTCGTGTTGGATATGCTGAAAAAGCGAATGAATCTGTGCGGTCTGGAAATACATCCTGAGAAAAGCAAAATTGTTTACTGTCAGAGAAATAATGAAGTGATAGATGGTGAAATTACCCAATTCACGTTTCTTGGATACTGTTTCAGACCTAGGCTTATCAAAAGTAAGGCAGGGATTTACTTCATGGGGTTCACTCCCGCAGTAAGCAGAGATGCAGGCTTGACTCTCAGAGCTAAGATCAAAGAAACAGTTTGTAATTGCCATACAACTGACATAGTCGCTCTGGCACAGAAGCTAAATCCTATCATAAGGGGTTGGTATAACTACTTTGGTAGATATTGCCCAAGTGAAGCGTTCAAACAAGGAATTAATTATGTGAATCTGAGGCTTGTTAGATGGTTGATGATGACTAGAAAGAAAGCTAAACGGTCATGGGCGAAAGCTCAGCATTTATTACACCGCATATCATTGTCCAGTCCAAAGATGTTCTACCATTGGGAGCTTGGCTTTTTGCCAGTGAAATGATAACAAGAGCCGTATGATGCGAGAGTATCACGTACGGTTCCGTGAGAGGTTTGGGGTGAAATTCCCCTTATCTACTCGACCAAAATGGGAGTGTAAGTACCACATAGTATTTGCACCTAAGTTCAGGAGAAAAGTTGCATACGGTCAGATTAAGCAGGATATAGCAAATATTCTCAGTACATTATGCAAGAGGAAAGGTGTAGAAATTATAGAGGCAGAAGTATGCCCAGATCACATACATATGCTGGTAAGGATCCCGCCGAGTATGAGTGTATCAAGCTTCGTAGGCTACTTGAAAGGAAAAAGTACGCTTATGATATTTGAGAGGCATGCGAATCTCAAGTATAAGTACGGCAATAGACATTTCTGGTGCAGAGGCTATTACGTAGATACTATAGGTAAGAATGCAAAGAAAATTAAGGAGTACATACAGAATCAGTTAAAAGAGGATTTAGAGTACGACCAAATGACACTAAAAGAGTATATTGACCCGTTCACGGGTGAGCCGGTAAAGCAAAACAAATAAAAATGAGCCCAGGGGGCTCTGTAGGAAAATGATGTTGCGGCTGGCGAACCATTCGACGAGTCTTTAGACTCAGTGCCGGCAACAGGCCCTTATAGGGCCAGAACAAACCACCGGCTAAGCCGGTGGTTCTGATTGGCGATATCTATAGGGGTAATGTTTACCTCTTTTTTTGTATGATAATCATGAGACGTATAAGTTCTGAGGTAGAGTCCCACTGATGATATTTCATTTTCTATTTCTGATGTGTCCATTTTTGCAACAATAAATCCTTTACTTTGGGGAGCAACATCGTCACTCATGGTAAAGTCCGTGTAACTAATACCATTTATTGAAACTGCATCACATTGAAAAGTGAGAATATCATCTGTTAAATTTTGCACCTCAAATTTTATGCCTTTTTCTGTGACTCCATAGAACCATATTATGAATTGATCATTTTCGTGTAGCAGAGTCTGGCTGACTTCAGCATTAGATGTGCTCTCATCAGAAGCTTGCGAGTTATTAGTAGCTTCAATTGTTTGCTTCAGTGTATTATTCTCTTCTTCTAATGCACTAACTTTTTCTTTTACATTAGTAAGTTCAGTTTGTAGGGCTTCATTGCTGCTTTCTAAATTAGATATAGTTTGCTTCAGTGCCTGGTTTTCTTCAGCTATAGCAGTTGAATTAGTTCCACAAGCACTTAAGAGTAATAGTAAAACTATAGGGATTATGTTTTTTTTCATATTGTTAAGTGTCTCCTTGTGATGGTAAAAGAAAGATTTAAAACGACAATTATAAAACGCATTGAATATAGAATAACAATAACATGCATTTATAAAAAAATCGCATTTTGAAATAAAGAATTGATAAAGAAACGAATAAATCATAGCGAAAAATAGGATGTAATATAGCATAATATGTTTATATAGCGTTAAGAAATATTTTATTATTCGTTGGTAAAATAAAAGTGTAGTTTGAACACTCATAGAAGGAGTTAATAGAAATGGCAATTATTAAATGTCCTGAATGTGGTAATAATGTATCGGAACATGCTGAAATCTGCCCGGAATGTGGTTATCCAATATCTCAATTGAAAAAATCTGACATAAAGGGTAGCCCAAAAGTAGTTTGCCCAGAATGCGGTGCAGAGGTTGAAGCTGGGAATACTATTTGTAAGAATTGTGGGTTTCCGTTCTCTAAGAACAAGGAAACAAAACTTATCAACAAGAAGCTCATCATTGCTATCACTGCAGTTTGTGTTGTGGCACTTATCTCATGCATTGTGTTGATGAATAACTCAAAGCACTCTACAACCAATTCTAATATAGCAAAAGATGGCGTAAAGTCCGAGAAAGAAAGTGGATTTAGCATTTCAGATTTAGGGGATGATCCAGACAAAGATAAAGTAATTACATTCTATGATGCGATGAAACAGGCATACCATGATACTTCAGCTGATTATGGTGTTAGTAATAATGATGTAATAGAGAATGTTAGGAAAGCAATAAATGATTTTGAAGCCATAGATACTACAGGCTTTAAATATGCAGGATATGTTGATGAAGTGAAGAACAACGTCATGTACGTTGCCTTTAAAGCTGCATATATTGAGGCTGATATGAGTGAGTATGTTGATTACAGTTTTGTAAAATCAACTCATTCAAAGATAATCAATGAGTACCTCGAAAATATAATAGCTATTCCGTTGCCTTTTGAATATGATGAGCAAGATAGTAAAGGTGAAAGTACACAGAATCAGTATTCATATAATGAAGTAAAAAATAAGCTGATCGACTATATGAATGAAATGGTGCAGTCAGGAGTACCCATTCAGGATTATTCTACTTACTATTCATATCCAGATGGTAAAGACAGTATTTATGAGGCTGATGGAAAAACAATAAATTTTAATTACGCCATAAACTTTGGAGAAGCGTCAAACTATAATTTTACTATGTCGATTGATATAAATGGATACCATACATATCCAAGTAGTATTACAATTTCGACGCCTGAAAAGGATGTTGTATTATACTCATCACAAGTTTTTTCATATGATATGGGTGATTATATGATGATTAGTCCTTGCTTATATCATAAAGAGTATTCTAATTCAGTAAACAGTAATTACGCAGTCTTAGAAGAAATGTTTAATTCAAATAGTACTATTACGATTAAAATAGATGAGGCTTTGAGTTTCGATTTGACAGATGAGGATAAAGAAAATGGTGCTGCATATATGTTGTTTTTTGATGTTCTAAAGAATTATATGGGATAAAGGAGGATTAAATGGCTCTAATCAGTTGCCCTAATTGTGGGAATAATATTTCAGATAAGGCAGAAAAGTGTCCTAAGTGTGGATATTCTATGCATAACGGTTCGGAGAATAAACGAATAGAAGCTATTAATGTAGATACGAGGGCGGAAGAAGCAAGAAAGGCAGGAGAGACTAGAAGAACAGAAGAAGCGAATAGGGCTGGGAAAATAAGACAAAACAAGAATGAGGAGATATCCCCAAAAAGGGCTTCTGCAGAAACTAACGATTCGGATTACAGTAAAGAAGCTGAGGGAAGAACTACTGATTCATTAAATAGTACACAAAAAAGTATAGCTTCAACCTTACCTATTATTCTCTCTGTATTATCACTTGTCGTTTCAGTTGTGGTTCTATTTGTTCTGGTTAAGGTTGTTAACAAGATAGACAATATTTCGATTAACGATAATGGCGTATTGGCGTCAAGTACTTCCCATAGTTTTTCGGAAGAAGAGCCTGAAAAAAAGGAAGCTGATATAGCGGATGGAACCGTCGATGATAGGCAAGAGAGCGACGTTGAAGAAGACATAGCTGATGAACAGCAAGCATCCGCGGAGAATAATGAAAAAAGAGGAAACTGAATCCGTGGTGGAGAATGCCGAAGAGGTGCAAGAATCCGCTAGCTTAGGGGATATTTCTGTAACGTTCCAAAACTATAAAACTTTAGGCACTAATTATTTTCAACCGTTCTTTTTAGTAACAAATAATTCTGGAAAGACTATAAAGGTGAAAATAAAGGATGAGATTTATCTTAATGGAGTGGCCATATCAGCGTATTCATATTACGAAGAAGAGATTAAGAGCGGAAGGTCTACACAGTTATATTATAATGTTGAATACGATAGGTTGATGAATGGCTCAGGAAAAAATATATCAGATATGATACTTTCAATTTCATTAGATGGTGGAACATATGAAGAAGTTGAACTTAATAATTTAGGTATCAATCTTCCATGGTAAAGAGTGAATAAGGAGGTTATTATGGCTCTAATAAAGTGTCCTGAATGTGGGAAAGAAATATCCGATCAGTCAAAAGTGTGTATTCATTGTGGATATCCGTTAGATACAAATCAAGTTAGTGAAGCAAATGGAACTTCATCTGATGTTGAAAAAAATAACAATCTCCAGAATAAAAAAATTGCATTAGCTGCTATAGGGGGGCTGATCCTTGTAGGAATAGTTGTTATTGTATTGGTTAATGCTAATAATCCTTTGAAAAGAGCACAGAAATATTATAAAGAGGGTAATTTGGAGGCATTTACTGAGAATAAAATTGAAATGTCTTCTGAAGAAGCAAATACCTTTACACAGCAACTTATTGGTGATGTCGATAGAGTGAATGAAGACTATGTGTCAGGCAAGATATCATATGAAGAAGCTGTTGAACAATTGGAAAAAATTCTATCTTATGGTGATACTTCAAGTATAAGTAACTATAATACTGTTAAATATGATATTGATTATCTAAAGAAATCTCGGGATGCTTTTGATGATGCGCAAGTAAAGGAGGCTGAAGGCGATTATATTTCGGCATATAACGCGTATTCAAAAGTTATCACGAATGATTCAAATTATCAAACTGCGCAGGATAAGCTTACTGAAATAAAAACGAAGGTTTACGATGCTTACATTAGTGAAGCCGCAGGATATGCAAATGAAGAGGATTATTCAAAAGCTGTTTCAACATTAGGGAAGGCAAAAGATTTTACAGACGACAGCTTTGAAGTTGATAAGTTAGAAGCTGAGTATAATAAGAGAAATGAAGAAAAAAAAGAAGCAGAGAGGCTTGCAGCTAGAGCAGAGGCGTTAAAAAAAGATGGAGATGTTATAGATACGAAAAATGCTCAGATTACTATTGTAAGTTGTGAGATTACAGATCATGTGTATCCAGACAAAAGAACAGGTTACTATACATATTATTCAGTTAAAGATACGGGTACCACATGGGTTGACATGAAACTTAATGTGAAGAATACTGGCGCAGGGATACTTAATCTATACACTATGGTGGAAGATGCAGTAGCAATCTATGATGGAAGCTATGAATATAGTACCAAGGGGCTATATTATTCAGTCGGTAATGATATCGATAAGCTTTATGAGTATTTTAGTAATAGCATTGATCCGCTGAAAGAGGTAACTTTGCACATAGTTATAGAGCTTCCTGTAGAGGTAAAAACTAGTGGGAAGTCAGTGGACGTGGAAGCAGTACTTGATGGAACAAAATTGATATATGAAGTTCAGTAATAATGCTTATATAGACTCAGTCGCAGGTGGCTACTGAGTCTATTATTTTGGCATTTTTTTCTAACTGCTTTAGTTATATTGAATTTTTATTGTTTTGTAAAAAGGCTTTACAAAAGATAAACCTTTTGATATATTATCCATCGCAGTAAAAAATCAATTCTGCAGTTCATTCGTTCTGAATGTACTGATTTCCAATTATTAGTTTTACTGAGAGATTTTTATTTGGAATAACTAGGAATGGGAAATGTGCCTTACTACTTTTTGACTACTTTCCGTGTCCATGATTTTCCCAGATATTCGTAGTTATTACACAAACTGTGATATGATAGTTCTGTCACCGCGGCATATAAACACTTTATAAATCCCGCAACGGTGCGCATTACAGGGAATAACTCAGAATTACAAGGAGCCAAAATCTATGATAAGAATACTATTCGTCTGCCACGGCAACATCTGCCGTTCACCAATGGCAGAGTTTGTGTTAAAAGATATGGTACAAAAAAGAGGGCTGGCAGACGATTTCTATATTGAATCTGCAGCTACCAGTACAGAGGAAATCTGGAACGGTATAGGGAACCCAGTCTATCCGCCTGCTAGGAAGATTATGGCAGAGCATGGGATATCATGTGAAGGCAAGAGAGCCAGACAGATCACAGTGAAAGATTTTGAAGATTTTGACTATATTATTGGAATGGATTCGCAGAATAGACGCAATATGGAGAGAATCTGCCCGCCACAGTACAGGGATAAAATATCCCTGATGCTGGATTATACAGATCGTCCGGGAAGCGTATCAGATCCATGGTATACAGGCGATTTTGAGGCTACCTGGAGAGATGTTAATGACGGATGTAAAGGACTCTTGGATTTGATATTGATTTGATATTGACATGTCTGATTAAGATAATTTAAACTTATACATAAGGCAAAGACGCCAAATGAGGTCCAAAGGGTGGACTTTGATTGGTGACTTTGCCTTTTTTTTTACAAAATAATGCCCTACTATATATAAAGTAAGCCGTTGCATTGAAGAAGTGCGGAAAGGATACTATGAGTAAATATACTAAGGAAGATATTTTTAGAATTGTAGAAGAGGAAGATGTTGCTTTTATCAGATTGCAGTTCTGTGACATTTTTGGAACACCAAAAAACATAGCAATAACTACAAGGCAGCTGGATAAGGCTCTTAATAATGAAATCATGTTTGACGGAGCTTCTGTAGAAGGCTTCGTAAGAAGTGAAGAGAGTGATATGTATCTGTATCCTGACATCGACACTTTTGATATATATCCATGGAGACCGCAGAGCGGCAAGGTTGCAAGAATGTTCTGCAACGTGCATACATTGGATGGTAAGCCTTATGCAGCAGATCCTAGAAATATATTAAAAAGAGTTCTGGAAAATGCTGATGAAATGGGACTTAAATTCAAGATCGATCCACACCTTGAGTTTTTCCTTTTTGATACAGATGATGCCGGAAGGCCAACAACTGAGACTCACGAGAGTGCCGGATATTTTGATGTTGCACCTGCTGATCAGGCTGAAAATGTAAGACGTGACATCATCATGAACCTTGAAGATATGAATTTCGACATTTCATCTTCTCATCATGAAAGCGCTCCGGGTCAGCATGAGATAGATTTCGCTGAAGACCTTGCTGACAGGATGGCTGATATGATCATGACATTCAGGATCACAGTCAAGACAATCGCCAAGCGCCACGGCCTTTATGCAACATTCATGCCTAAGCCAAAGGAAGGCGTAAGTGGATCTGGAATGCATATGAATATTCTCTGTGAGAATGAAGAAGGCGAAAGCCTTTTCTCAGATGACTATGGTAATCTGACAGACATTGCATATCAGTTTATTGCTGGTGTATTGGAGCATATCAAGGGAATTACACTTGTTACTAATCCTCTTGTAAATTCATACAAGAGACTGGTTCCTGGTTATGAAGCACCTGTTAATATTTCATGGTCAAGCTCTTCTGCCAACCGTTCATCACTTATCAGGATACCTTCTCAGAGAGGTGCATGGACAAGACTTGAGCTTAGAAATCCTGATGGAACCTGCAATCCATACCTTGCCATCGCTCTTATACTGGCAGCAGGAATGGATGGGATCAAAAAAGGCCTTGTACCACCTGCTGAAATGCATGAGAACTTTACAGGAGCAACAAACAGCGATATTCGAAATGCTGCGTATGAAAACCTTCCACAGACTTTGGGTGAAGCAATAGAAGCTTATCAGAAGGATGAACTGGTAAAAGAGGTTTTGGGTGATTCTGTATTTGAAAAATACCTGGATGCCAAGAGACGTGATTGGGATTCATTCCGTACCTGTGTTACTCAGTGGGAAATTGCTCAATATTTAAATAAATATTGATTTAAAAAATGCATATAGGCGCAATATTATTATATTCTAGCGACCTATTTGTAAAATTTCAATCTTTTCCAGCGAAGGGCGAAATATGCAAAACATAATAGTAGCCTTTGCTAAAACTGAAGACGCAGCCAATTTCAAAAGCTTATTGGTCAGAAACGGATGGAATGTCAATGTTGTATGCACATCAGGCGCTCAGGCCTTATCCGCTATGGAAGATTTGGGTAATGGCGTGATCGTGTGCGGTTTTCGACTAACTGACATGCAATATACAGAGCTGGCAGCAGATCTACCCACTTTTTTTCAGATGCTACTTATAGCGTCTCCAAATAAAGTCGACGATTCGGGATTGCCAGAAAATGTGGTTTATCTGCCCACTCCCATAAAAAAAGACGATCTGCTAAATACCCTTGTCATGATGGGAGAGGGAATAAGTCGTAGAAGAAAGAAAGCGAAAGCTTCAGGAAAGCAAAGAAGCGATAAAGAAAAACAAACTATTTTGCAGGCAAAAGAATTGCTCATGGCCCGTCACCACATGACAGAACCGGAAGCGCATAAATATATTCAAAAATGTTCTATGGATTCCGGTACTGACATGCTCGAAACGGCAGAAATGATCATATCTCTAAATGCCTGATATTATAATGGTCATAGCACATTCCTTTTAACCATGCAGTTGAGAGGTCTATTGTTGGTACAGATACTTAAAAATATCTGTACTAATAAACTGACCTACTTTTTAATCATCCAAGAGCAACATCCATGGCCATCATGATGACGAAACCAATGGCAAAACCGATTGTAGCGAGATTTGAATGTTCACCTTCTGAAGCTTCAGGGATGATTTCTTCTACAATTACGTATACCATTGCTCCAGCTGCAAAACTCAGCAAATAAGGAAGTATCGGGATCATTATGTTGGCTAAAAGGATTGTTAGAATGGCTCCGATTGGCTCTACAAGACCAGATAAGGTGCCGTAATAAAAAGCTTTTCTTTTGCTTGATCCTTCTGCCCTTAGTGGCATTGAGATGATAGCACCTTCAGGGAAGTTCTGGATAGCGATACCGATTGACAGAGCAAATGCAGCAGATAGGCTGATCGAACCGCAGCCCATCAACATTCCTGCAAATACAACACCGACAGCCATTCCTTCAGGAAGATTGTGGATTGCGACAGCCAGGATCATCATGGTTGTGCGCTGAAGAGAGGTTTTAGGACCTTCAGGTTTACTATCTATGCCAATGTGCAGGTGTGGAGTCAGGTGGTCGATGCATAACAGCCCTAGTATTCCTATCATGAAGCCTATAGCCGCTGGCAGAAAACTTAACTTTCCAAGACCGGCTTCTTCAGACATATTCATTGCGGGTACCAGCAGTGACCATACAGAAGCGGCCATCATTACGCCAGAGGCAAATCCTAACAGTATCTTCTGAATAAGTGTATTGATCTTATCCTTCATAAAAAAGACCATTGCAGATCCGAGAGTAGTTCCAATAAAAGGTATCATAATTCCTATAATTGTATTTGAATTTATCATAAGCCTTGTCTCCTTTGGAAAAAATGTTAGCACCAGCTAACAAAAATCATATTATATCAAAATGTTGAAAAATGCAATTAAATTTTACAAAATCTAATTAAATTTTTGCTATATTTCAGTTCCATACAAAAAAATATGTATTCTTGTGACTTCAAACAGAAAACCGCACTGGCTGCGGGTTTCGTAAGAAAATGATACAAGAGGAAAACAAACCCTGCAGCGAAGCTGCCTTTAGATGGCTTGTTTTCAGGATTTTTGACATAAAATGGCAAAAATCTATGGAAAGTTAACATGTTTCTGATATAATGTTATCAATAAAGTAGTAATTTGTGAATTCAAAAACTCTGATTCGTAATGTGATGGGCATTTGTTACTGGAGCGAGCTGTTAGCGAGTGAACAGTAACGGGCATTTTGCAGGAAGATGATCCGGGTCATCTGTACATGGGGGAAAAATGGATATTTCAAGCTTGATGAAACTCTCATCATTAACCAATTCAAATTTAAGTAATCTAAATAGTACGGAATTGAGCTCACTGGCTAAATTGCAGAATCTTGCAGGATTAACGGAGGATGAGCTTGAATCTATAGCTTCGCTATCATCTTCAGGACTGTCATCTGTAACTGGAATATCAGGAAGTGCTCTAAAGACAGCTACAGAGAGCTTTTCTACAGTGCTAAAGGATACTCTTGAAGAAGTCCAGCAGACAGGAACTCTATCTGAGGAAACCCAGGAAGAGCTTGGCAAGGTCGTCAGTGTATTGGAAAGTGCTAAATCCGACAGCTCTACTGATAATACCGCTTATGAATTGTACAAGGAGCTCTTTAGCAGTTCTCAGGGTAGAAAAAATGTACAGGCAATAGTTCAGTCTGGACTTAACAATATGATTTTTGATTCAGGTGATATTACAACTGGTCTGAATAACATGAGTGCTATTATCAGTGCTCTTGAAAATACAAACGAAGAAAGCTGATAATCAGCAAATAACTGAAATGTATTTAAACTCTTTTCAGAGGTGATCGAACCATCTGCTTAAGGTAAGATTTCAAGATAGGCGAAGAATACACCTGAACTTGAATGCTGGAACGCATCTCGTCCTCATAACAATTTAATGACTTTTTTCATAGCGCGTCAGGAGCAGGTGTTCCCGGCGCGCTAATAAATTATCAAAAAACAGTTTTGCTGACAAGTCTTAAAAAAAGAAATGCTCAAAGCCACAATTATTGGCTGTTTTGATGTTAGTAGTAACTAATTTTGCAAAATCTATACTAGATATTGTGGTCTGGAATTAAAAGTACATAATCATTTCACATTGCTAATTAATTATCATCAACGATATTTGATTTATATTGATGATATACACGTTACAGCAAAAATAAACATACGCAATAATGCAAAACGTAAAAGTGATAATATCTAGCCCATAAATTAAAACGCTATTTCGTATAGCAACCGCGTCTATTTATTCCTCGGCACCGTCCCAGAGATAGTCAATAAATTCAATAGCCAGATCAACACGCTTAGAAGAAGCGACTACGCCGACTACAGGCACTCTGTTCTGATATAAGCCCAGCTCATTGATATAAGGAGCATCTGTACAGATAATGCCTACTGGAATAGGATTTTCCATTTCAGAAGGATCAGGTGCTACAAAATCCTCAGGTGAGATATATTCTGATTCTGTATAAGTAGAAAGAGACAATTCATCGCCACTTTCCATTATGGTGCTCATTCCATCTGTAGATTCATCTGATGTATTACTTGAAGCATATTCAGATTCATAAGTTCCATCATTTACGGCATCTATCACAGCCTGATCTATATAGTAGATATGTCCTTCATATCGTGACAATTCTTCTTCTGTCATTATGTCTCTAAGATCATAGAACATGCTGCTTCTGGCAAAATAGTTGAAAGTATCAGCATCAGATGTGATGACGTCAAGATCACCTGAAGCTGTTATAGCCATTATTTTTTCAGAGTTGGCAATCGTGTACTGATCAAAAGTGTTTAAATTTAATGATGTTGCAAGATCTATAAGAACCTGATATGTATTGGTATCAATATCTGCCAGAGTTCCAAATTCACTTTCAACATCTTCTTCCTCAACTGTCTGATAGCAGTTGACCATTATTGCATAGAAACCATAGTCTTTATTGGTCACAATATCATGTATAAGTGCGCCAAAGAATATTGCGCAGAAAATTCCTACAAGTAAATGTATCTTGTAATATTCCCAGAAATAAGCGATCTTGCCTTTGAATCCGGCATTTTTTAAGGCTTCCTGCCTGCTCTTTTTAATATCCTCATCACTAAGTGCCATAGTAATGCCTCCTGCCAATATATTTATTTTTTTGAACATGCACAAATCCGTATTACTGAGCGATATTCAAAAATCCCCTGAGCCTTGCAAAAGACTCAAAGGATATTATACACAATAATTGTGATTTTATTATATAAAAACTTTATAAAGAGTTGAGAATTGTTGTTGTGGTATTCCATGAACATGAGCTCTTTTACATAAAAATGTGCAGTGATCCGCGCCTTAATCCGAGTCTTGAAAATGCTTGAAAGATTGAGTAAAGTAATATATAGTAGAGCGTAAAATAATAGGAGGAGTTTGGTTTACAATGATGAACGATAACAATTACGTTGAGTGTCTGGTTTCCAGAAAGCCTTCGGTTCTAATGGCATTTCTTAAGATTCTGACAATTATGCTCGCTGTGGCCTTCTTTATTCTTGGAATGATCAGCCCTATTTTCCTTATCGTTTTTATAGCATTGTGCGTAGCTGCGTATTTTGCAATCCAGAATTCATCTATAGAGTATGAATATCTGTATTGTGATAAAGAGATCAGTATCGATCGTATCTATAATAAGAGCAGACGTAAAAATGCCGGAAAGTTCGAAACAGATAAGTTGGAAATTTTAGCACCAGCTAGATCATATCATCTTGATGAGTACAAGAACAAACAGAATTACAAGACTCTGGATTATAGTTCAGGAATCAAGGACCAGCAGCCGGATCCTACATATGTAATGTACTACGATGGTAGGGAAAAGCTCGTTTTTGAACCAAGTGCAGAGTTTGTTAACGCAGTTAGGAATGTAGCTCCTAGAAAGGTATTTACAGACTGATGTAATGTTTTATGTGGGGGATTCTTTGTATCTATTGAATTATTAAACAAGAATTGGAGAGAACATGGGACAGATAATTGGTGAAGGAATAACTTTTGATGACGTATTACTGGTACCTGCATATTCAAATGTAGTACCAAATCAGGTGGATCTTAGCACATACCTGACAAAAAAGATTAAGCTTAACATTCCTATGATGAGTGCAGGAATGGATACTGTAACTGAGCACAGAATGGCAATTGCCATGGCTAGACAGGGCGGTATCGGTATTATACACAAGAACATGTCAATTGAAGCACAGGCTGAAGAGGTTGATAAGGTTAAACGTTCTGAAAACGGCGTTATCACAGATCCATTTTCTCTTTCACCTGACCATACACTTGCTGATGCAGATGCTCTTATGGCAAAATTCAGGATCAGTGGTGTGCCTATTACAGAAGGCAAGAAGTTAGTTGGTATCATAACTAACAGAGATCTTAAATTCCAGACAGATTTTTCTCAGAAGATAAAAGATGTTATGACTAGCGAGAACCTTGTTACAGCCAAGGCAGGTATTACTCTTGAAGAAGCTAAGGCAATCCTTGCTAAGTCTAAAAAAGAAAAACTTCCTCTTGTTGATGATGATTACAACCTTGTAGGACTTATTACTATCAAAGATATAGAGAAGACAATCAAATATCCACTTGCTGCCAAGGATGAACAGGGAAGACTTCTGTGCGGTGCTGCAGTTGGTATTACAGCTAACTGCCTTGAAAGAGTATCTGCTCTTGTAGATGCCAAGGTAGACTGTGTTGTACTTGATAGTGCACACGGACATTCTGAAAATGTTATCAGATGTGTTAAAATGATTAAAGAGAAGTTCCCAGATCTTCAGGTAATTGCAGGTAACGTTGCAACAGCAGCTGCTGCAAAAGATCTTATCGAAGCTGGCGCTGATGCAGTTAAGGTAGGTATCGGACCTGGTTCTATCTGTACAACTCGTGTAGTTGCAGGTATCGGTGTTCCTCAGATCACAGCAGTCATGGATTGCTATTCAGTTGCAAAAGAGTATGGCGTTCCTATCATCGCTGATGGTGGAATCAAGTTCTCTGGTGATATTACAAAGGCAATTGCAGCTGGTGCAAACCTCGTTATGATGGGTTCAATGTTTGCTGGTTGTGAAGAGGCTCCTGGTGACTATGAACTTTATCAGGGAAGAAAATTCAAAGTATACCGTGGTATGGGCTCAATCGCTGCTATGGAGAACGGTTCAAAGGATCGTTACTTCCAGGAAGGCGCTAAAAAGCTTGTACCTGAAGGCGTTGAAGGACGAGTAGCTTATAAGGGTGCAGTTGAAGATACTGTATTCCAGCTTATTGGCGGTCTCCGTTCAGGAATGGGTTATTGCGGATGCAAGAATATCGAAGAACTCAAGGAAAATGGCAGATTTGTTAAGATGACATCTGCAGCTCTTCGTGAAAGTCATCCACATGACATTCATATTACAAAAGAAGCTCCAAATTATAGTGTTGATGAATAACTAAAGTCTGCGAGGGGTGACAGTGTTAGACAAACAACAGGGAGTATCAACTAAATTTGTTTTTGACCATGCGGAAGCACTCAAAAAGTGGCAGGACAGATTCTGCGACATGGCGGGTGTTTTTGCCTGTTGCCTTGGAAACAAGGGAGAACGGATCACAGATTTCTCTGGTAACACTTCAGAACTCGAGACAGTACTTAAATATGTAACTGATATAAGGATACATAATATTTTCATAAGAGTAACAGAGAGCCAACTGGAAGATCAGGCTGTCGAGATAACCGACATTCCTAATCTTAAGTTGGCGGCTGTTGCTATCAAAAATGGTCAGGCTCTGGCAGGCGTGTGGATAATATGCGCTGTGCTTCAGGATGCAGAGTATGATCATGATTTCTATCAGCTTGATCCGATTACTGATTTCCATTATCAAACAACTGAAAATAAATTCTATAAATCCCTTGATCTTCTGAGGGTTTCAATGCTTGCGCTCATTCAGGTGGAAGATCTTAGGAATGAAGAAGTGCAGAAAAATGCATCCAGCCAGATGTCCATAAAAGAGATGGAAGATGCATTCCACAGAGCAGAAGTTACAGCTGAGATAGTATCTTTACTTGATAGTGACGAAGATATTAACTCAATAATGCTCCAGATTATTACAAAAGTAGCAAGTTTCCTTGAGATCAGTAATGCTTTTGTGGTGTCTGTTAATAGTGACAACAATTTCATGGATGTGGTAGTTCAATGGAATGAAATAGGCTCACGACCTGTTTTTGATAGAAAAGAAGACCTGGAACGCTGCTGGTTCATGAATTCCAATAAAACCTTTGCTGTATCTGCTACAACTGCCATGAGTGCAGGCGAGAGGGAACAGCTTGATAATATGGGCATTAAGGCAGTTATTGCTATGCCTGTACTGGTTGGCCAGGTTATAGGCTTTTATGTATGTCTTTCTGAAAACAGAAACGCCAAAAACTGGACCATAGATGAAATAAAATTTATCAATGATGCTATCAGGATCCTCCAGAGTATCATTGTTAAGCGTATTCAGAAAAATTCCCTTGCAAGTTCATTCCAGTCTTTGGAATCCATACTTGATAACGTCGGAAGTTCCATATACGTAAGGGATATGAAGACCAATCTGCTATTGTTCGCCAACAGGAGCCTGCGTAATTATTTTGCAAAAGAGCTCCAGGAAGGCACTCTCGAAGATCTTTTTGAGGGAAATGTCCCAGCCAAGAGCCATAGCGGAATGTATGAGATACACCATGAGCAGAGGGACAGATGGTATGACCTGTATTACACACATATCAACTGGGTCGATGGCCGCCTTGTATCCTTATGCGCTATTTATGATATTACTGAAAAGAAGCTGTATCAGAAGAGAATAGAGCAGCAGGCTTATACTGATTTCCTTACAGGCCTCTACAATAGAATGTGCTGTGAAAGAGATCTTGCCAAATACATTGATGAGGCACAGCAAAAAGGTGCCAAGGGAGCCTTGCTCTATCTTGATCTTGATGATTTCAAACATATTAATGATAGTCTTGGCCACCAGTACGGTGATGTTCTTTTGCAGAACGTGGCCAGCTCACTTACCAGTATAGCTGGTATCAGTGATTCCTGTTACAGAATGGGCGGAGACGAGTTTGTAGTAATTGTTCCGCCTGATAGCTACTACAGGATGGACAATATACTGAATGAGATCCGTAACGTCTTTTCAACACCATGGTATCTCAAGGATGACGATTATTACTGTACTATGAGTATGGGTATAGTTGAATTTCCTGATAACGGCGAAAGCGTATCAGAACTTATCAAACGCTCTGATATAGTCATGTATGAGGCCAAAAAAGGCGGTAAGAACAGGATTGCAAGATACTCAAATTCTATTGGTGCTTCTTCCACAAGAAGACTTGATCTGGAAAAAGGACTCAAGGATGGCACCTACAACAATTTCAAGGAATTTGATGTATATTATCAGCCTATTATGAGAGTAAACGGCAAAAAGACTGAGTGTATTGGCGCCGAAGCTCTTCTCAGATGGACTAATGAAAAACTTGGAAGCGTATCACCTGCAGAATTCATTCCTCTTGCAGATTATATGGGACTGATCGCACCTCTTGGAGATTTTGTAATGCAGAGAGCCTGCGAGAACTGCCGCAGATGGAATAAAGCAAGCGGCGGCAACATGTTTGTAACAGTCAATCTCACTGCATCGCAGCTTATGCAGACCGATGTCCTGGATATGATAAGACGTTCTATTGAGGAAAATAATATCAGACCTGAAAATCTCAAGCTTGAGATTACAGAGTCTTTGGCGATAAATGACCTTGAACGTACTGAAAAGACAATGCTTGCCATCAAAGACATGGGCGTAGGCCTTGTCATGGATGATTTCGGTGAAGGCTATTCCTCACTTAACAGCATTCAGGTACTGCCTTTTGAAATGGTAAAGATATCACAGAAATTTGTTTATAATCTTGAAGAAGATGGATACGCCAAGGCATTTGTATGTGCAGTACGAGATGTATCTGCTGCGCTGGACACTAAGATTGTTGTGGAAGGTATCGAGACCCTGAGTCAGCTGGACATTCTTTCAAAAAATGGTATTGAGCTTATTCAAGGATTTTATTTTGATAAAGCGCTACCGGAGGCAGACTTTGCTGATAAGTACATAAAAAACGGCAGTGCAAAGCCAAAAAAGAAAAAAATCAAGGATTAAACTGGCTACTTGCTTTTTGCCATTTTTAGCGTTATTGTGGTACAATGTAGTATTATAGAATAACTTTAAATAGAAATGGGATTTTGTTAAAAATGGCAGAAGTAAACACAAACACAGAAGCGAAGGAAAACAACATTCCTTCACGAAATTTTATCGAAAATGCAATTGATAAGGACTTACAGGAAGGCGTTTATGACCACGTTCATACCCGTTTCCCTCCTGAACCAAATGGCTTTTTACATATAGGACATGCAAAGAGCATACTTTTAAACTATGGACTTGCTCAAGAATATAACGGTAAGTTCAACATGAGATTTGATGATACTAACCCAACCAAGGAACGTTCAGAATTCATGGATTCTATAATCGCTGACGTTAACTGGTTAGGTGCTGATTATGAAGATAGACTTTTCCATGCATCTGATTATTTTGATGAGATGTATGAAAATGCTGTAAAGCTTATTAAAAAAGGTAAAGCTTATGTTTCTACTCTTTCTGCTGAAGAGATGAGAGAATACAGAGGTACTCTGACAGAGCCTGGTAAAAATGACCCTGACAGAGACAGAAGTATCGAAGAAAACTTAAAGCTTTTTGAAGACATGAAGGAAGGCAAGGTAGAGGATGGTGCAATGACTCTTCGTGCCAAGATTGATATGTCTTCACCTAATATCAATATGAGAGACCCTATCATCTACAGAGTTGCTCATATGACACATGCCAGAACAGGCGACAAATGGTGCATTTATCCTATGTACGATTTTGCTCACCCTATTGAGGACGCCATCGAGGGAATCACACATTCTATCTGTACTCTTGAATTTGAAGATCACAGACCTCTCTATGACTGGGTTGTAAGAGAATGTGAATATGCTAATCCTCCTCGTCAGATCGAGTTTGCCAAGATGTATCTTACAAATGTGGTAACAGGTAAGAGATATATCAAGAAGCTCGTTGAGGATGGCATTGTTGATGGATGGGATGACCCAAGACTTGTTACAATTGCAGCTCTTCGCAGACGTGGATTCACACCTGAATCAATCAGAATGTTTGTAGAGCTCTGTGGTGTCAGCAAGGCTCAGTCATCTGCTGAATATGCAATGCTCGAGTATTGCATCAGAGAAGATCTTAAGGCTAAGGCCAAGAGAATGATGGCAATCCTTGATCCTGTTAAGCTGGTAATTGACAATTATCCTGAAAATACAACAGAAATGCTTGAGATAGAGAACAATAAAGAAGTTCCTGAGATGGGTATGCGTAAGCTTCCATTTAGCAGAGAGCTTTACATTGAGCGTGATGACTTCATGGAAGAACCTCCAAAGAAGTATTTCCGTCTCTTCCCAGGTAATGAAGTACGTCTTATGAATGCTTACTTTGTTACATGCACAGGTTGTGTTAAGGATGAAAATGGCAATGTAGTTGAAGTACATTGTACATATGATCCTGAGACAAAGAGTGGAAGCGGATTCAATGCTCGTAAGGTAAAAGGAACAATTCACTGGGTAGATGCTTCTTCAGCTGTAAATGCTGAGGTAAGACTCTATGAGAACATTGTAGATGAGGAAAAGGGAGTATATAACGAGGATGGCTCCATCAACGTTAACCCTAATTCAATCACAGTTATCAAGAATGCCAAGCTTGAGCCTGAACTTGCCAATGTAACTGCAGGTGATAAGTTCCAGTTTGTAAGAAACGGATTCTTCTGTGTAGATTCTAAGGATTCCAAAGAGGGAGCTTTAGTATTTAATAGAATAGTTTCACTTAAGAGTTCATTTGTATTACCAAAGAATTGATCTGTGAAATAGGTGATTTCGTTACTGAAACGAGGTATCAGTAACTTATAAATACTACTGAGTCAGTCATCATGATTATAGTACCGAGGGGAATAATAGTGCGAAAGCAGGGTTGTTTCTGCGGAAAGGTGTGAAATGGCTGGTTTTTTATCAGGACTATCAAAATTTGGATTAGGAAACATGAAGGATCAGAAGCTATATGAAGATCCTAAGAAAAAGGAAGGAAAAAAACCACAGGCAGCAGCGCCAGCCAAGCCTCTGCCCAAAAATGAAGTAGATTTCCTTTTTGACAAAAAATATACTTGTCCTATTTGTGAAAAGTCCTTTATTTCCAAGACTGTAAGGACTGGTAAGGTCAAGATGAAAGCTGTAGATCTGGATCTTAGACCAGACTATGATGAAGTTGACCAGATAAAATATGACGTAGTTGCATGTCCTGAATGTGGATATGCAGCTCTCGCCAAATATTTTGATGGTCTTATCAAATATCAGAAGGATGAGATCAGGGCTCAGATTGCTGTTAACTATATGAAACAGCAGCCATACGGTGAGACTTATTCTTATGAAGTTGCCAAGGGCAGATATGAACTTGCTCTTGCCAATGCTATGGTTAAAAAAGCAAAGAACAGTGAAAAAGCTTATCTCTGTTTAAAGACTGCATGGCTTATCAGAGGCTGGTACGAACATATGGATCCGGCTGAAGAGAATTTTGAAAAACGTAAGGAAGAACTTGTTGCAGAAGAGAAAGACCTTCTAAATAGTGCTAAAGAGGGATTTGTAATGGCCCGTCAGTCAGAGGGATTCCCTATAGCTGGAATGGATGAAGGAACATTGGATTATCTGATTGCAGCTCTTGCTTATGAAACAGAGGATTATGATGTGGCATCCAAGATGGCTGCTACTATCGTAGCTTCCAGAACTGCCAGCAGCAGATTAAAAGACAAGGCTCGTGATCTTAAGGATATGATCTCTGAAAAGACCAAGTCTGAAGAATGACAAAAAAGGCATCGGCTTAAAGCCGATGCCCTTATTTTTCTTATTTTTCTTCTTCGTCAAAGAACTCTTCAGTTTCAACTGGTTCTTCTTTTGTTTCTTCTTTAGCATCCTCAGATGTGTTTTCTTCTTTATTGCTGTCGATGTTTACATACTTTCTACCACTGAATGATGTAGTAGTGTCGTCATCATCGAAATCGTCATCTTCGAAATCATCGAAGTCTTCATCATCAAAATCGTCAAAGTCTGAATTCCCCTTCTGATTAAGATAATAATATACACCAGCAGCGGCTGCGCCTGCTACTGCAGCGAATGCTAAAAACTTGCCCAAACCTTTAGACATATTTGCCTTCCTTCCCGCCTTATAGGCGCACTTTACTAGTGATTATTATTTTATACCAAATAATCAAATAATTAAAGAGTTTATGCTAATAAAACTGAAAATAAAAAATAATGTTGCGCAATAACGTAAAACCGTTGAAAAACTATATTGTAAAATGATATATTAGATGTAGACTGATTTAGTCAATTGTGCAATGGAGGGCTTGATATTTGAACGAAAAGTTTTTTGACCTGAAAAAAGAAAAGCAGGATCGTATCATCAATGCCTCCCTAAAAGTTTTTGCCTTAAATGGTTTTCAGCGTGCAAGCACAGATGAAATGGTAAAAGAGGCAGAGATAAGTAAGGGACTTATTTTTCATTATTTTACCAGTAAGATTGGACTGTATGGATTTCTCTATGATTACAGTACAAGATTTATGACGCTGGAAGTATCTACAAATGTTCCTAAAAATGAAACTGACATGATTGTCATTCTTGAAAAGATCATTGAAGCTCAGGCAGATGCCATGACACAGTATCCATACATGCAGGCCTTTCTGCGTAGGGCTTATACAGAAAATGACACTGGTGCTTTAGAGCAGATCTATGATACAAGAATGCGTTATTACAGCATGTATTCTGATATCATGCAGCAGGCAGATATGTCAATGATAAGGGATGACCTTGATCCTAATCTCATAGGAGCTATGTTTGAATATACTTGCGACGGTTATCTTAAGGAACTTGCTGCAAAAGGCGAAATTGTACCTCAGACATATCTTAAAGAGATAAAAAAATATTTAGTGCTCATCAAAAAGATGGCTTATAAGTAAAGACTGTGATAAAATGGTTATCGGAAACGTTTCCGAAAAATATGGAAATGTATAATTTATAGTAATTGGAGGTCGTTATGGCAGTTAAAAAAAGTAGAAAATGCGGTGTTTTATTACCTGTTTCAAGCATTCCATCAAAATATGGGATCGGTAGTTTTTCTAAGGAGGCATATGAGTTCATCGACTTTTTGCATGATGCCGGACAGAGCTACTGGCAGATTCTACCTTTGGGACCGACAAGTTATGGAGATTCTCCATATCAGTCTTTTTCAACATTTGCAGGCAATCCATATTTTATAGATATAGAAAAACTAATCAATGACAATCTTCTTACCAAGAAGGATGCAGATAAATACGATTTTGGTTCAGAACCGGAATATGTTGATTATGCAGCAATGTATAAGAGCAGATTCAAATTGCTGAGAACAGCATACGAGAATAGTGGACTTTCTGAAAAGAGTAAGTCCAAGTCTTCACCAGAACTGAAAAAGGCCTTTGATGCTTTCGTAGAAGCCAATAAAGACTGGGTTCTTGATTATTCTCTTTTCATGGCATTAAAAAATGCTAATGATGGAAGATCCTGGAATACCTGGGAGGAAGGCCTCAGACTTAGGAAAAAAGATGCTATAAAAAAGGCATTTGATGAATACAGTGATGAAGTAAGATTTTATGAGTTCCAGCAATATCTTTTTGCAACTCAGTGGGTTGAATTAAAGGGATATGCTAACAGCAAAGGAATTGATATAATTGGAGATATTCCAATCTATGTAGCTTTTGATAGTGCTGATACATGGGCAAGACCAGAGCTCTTCCAGCTGGATGAGAACAATCTGCCTACAGATGTGGCAGGCTGCCCACCGGATGCATTCAGTGCGACAGGCCAGCTGTGGGGTAATCCACTGTATAAATGGGATTATCACAAGAAGACCGGTTATGAATGGTGGATGAAGAGACTTGCTCACTGTTTTGATCTTTATGATGTAGTTCGTATCGATCATTTCAGAGGTTTTGATGAATATTATGCTATTCCTTATGGCTCTCCAAATGCTATTATAGGAGAGTGGCGTAAGGGACCAGGCATAGATCTTTTTGATACAATGAAAAAAGTACTTGGAAAGCGAAGAGTTATAGCAGAGGATCTTGGATTCTTGACACCTTCTGTTATAAAGCTTGTGCAGAAGACTGGATTCCCGGGTATGAAGATATTGCAGTTTGCTTTTGATCCACGTGAGGAGAGTGATTATCTTCCTCACAACTATACTAAAAACTGCATCGTATATACCGGAACACACGACAATGAAACAACATTAGCATGGTACAATCAGCTGAGCCGCAAGGATAGAGCTTTTGCCAAGAAATACATGAATATCAAGACCAACAAGGATATCACATGGGAGTTTATCAGAGGTGCACTGGCAAGCGTTTCAGATACTGCAATCATTCCAATGCAGGATTATCTTGGACTTGGAAGCAGCGCAAGGATCAATACTCCATCTACTCTTGGAGGCAACTGGCAATGGAGACTTAAAGGTGATGAACTGACTGGTGAACTTGCTGACAGGATGAAGGACATGGCTAAGTTGTACGGAAGGATTTAATATGTCAGAAATCACAATCAAGGAAGTGGCTAAGAGATGCGGTGTTGGCGTAAGCACCGTATCCAGAGCTTTAAATAATCACTCTGATATCAATCCTGAGACCAAGGCACGTATCATGAAGGTAATAGAAGAAACAGGCTATATACCTAATAATAGTGCCAGAAATCTTAAAAGGACTGATTCCAAGTGTATTGCAGTTTTGATAAAAGGAATAACCAACCCGTTCTTTAGTCCTATGATCGAGGTCATAGAAGACGAGACCCGTAGGAAAAAATATTCTCTGGTCATCAGACACGTAGGTGCCTATGAGGACGAGGCTGATGTTGCTCTTGAACTTGAAAAAGAGAGAAAACTGCGAGGAATTATTTTCCTTGGTGGTGGATACAGAAAGTCTACTAATAAACTTAAAAGTCTTAGCGTACCTGTAGTTTTTTCTACAATAGGCGCGCCTCTTATCGAGAGTCAGAGCAAGGCTGATTTTTCATCAGTTTCTGTAGATGACAGACTTGAGAGCAAGAGGATGATAGAGCATATGATAGGCCTTGGGCACAAGAAGATCGCTATCATAACAGAAGGATCTGAAGAGTTGTCAGTAGGACAGCTTAGATTGCAGGGATATGTAGAAGCTTTAAAGGCTGCCAAAATAGAAGTTAATGAAGATCTTATCAGGTACCTTGACCCTAATCTTGAGCACTATTCAGTGCAAAATGGTTACAGGACAGCCAAAGATCTTATTAATTCAGGGACTGAATTTACAGCAATATTCTGTGTATCAGATATGCTTGCTATTGGTGCCTGCAGAGCATTGATGGACGCAGGTTACAAGATTCCCAAGGATATCAGTGTTAGCGGTTTTGATGGCCTTTCCATCGGCCAGTACTATTCACCGAGACTTACAACCATGAGACAGCCTATGATGGAACTGTCCAGGCAGAGTATTGGACTGTTATTTGATATAATCGATGAGGTATCTGAGCACAAAAATATTACTTTGGCCTGTGAACTGATCCAGGGTGAATCAGTCTGGAAACCAAAGGGTTACCGAAAGTAGATCAGTACTTGATGCGATTTTGTATGAATAGGATTTTGGAGGGATGATATGGCTAAGACAGCAATCTTTTTTGCCAATGGATTTGAAGAAATAGAAGCACTTACAGTTGTTGATCTTCTTAGAAGAGCAGGAATTGAGATAAATATGGTATCTGTAACAGGAGAAAAGACAGTTACAGGTTCCCACAACATTACCATCAGCACAGAAAGCCTGATTGAAGATATTGATTTTGATGATCTTGATATGATCATTTTACCTGGTGGAATGCCTGGAACTATCAATCTGGAATCATGTGGCAGACTTCAGGATGCAATAGCAGATTTTGACAAAAAAGGTAAGTTATTAAGCGCTATCTGCGCAGCGCCTGGTGTATTTGGAAGAAAAGGAATACTTAACGGAAGAAAAGCATCTATTTTCCCTGGACTGGAAGCAGAGCTTAAGGGCGCAGAGGTTTCCTACGATGAAGTGACAGTAGATGGACATTTCACAACAAGCAGAGGAATGGGTACTGCGATTCCTTTTGGTTTGGCCATCATTGCCCGTTTTCAGGGAAAAGAAGCTGCTGATGCCATGGCTGATAAAATAGTTTATAAGAGATAAGGAACTATAAACAATGGGAATGGAAATTGAACGCAAGTATATAATCAAGGAACTGCCGCAGGATCTGAAGCAGTTCCCTTTTCACGCTATAGAGCAGTGTTATCTGAATACTCATCCTACGGTCAGAGCCAGAAAAGAAGATGATGAGTACTATATGACTTATAAGGGAGAAGGAACAGTATCTAAAGTAGAATACAATCTTCCTCTTAATAAGGAAAGCTATGAACACCTAAGAGCAAAAGCCGATGGCAATGTGATCACTAAAAAGAGATATTTATTGCCTTTGAATGAAGATGCTTTTAGTAAAGAAGATATCCAAAGTGATCCAGAGCTTGAAAGAGCACTTGCCGAAAAGAGTATGAAAATTGAACTGGATGTTTTCGAAGGAGCATTCAAGGGTCTTGTTTTTGCAGAAGTGGAATTTCCGAGCTCTCATGCTGCAGATGTGTATGTGCCTGCAAAATGGTTTGGCTCAGACGTCAGTGAAGACAAGCATTTCAGCAATGCATACCTTAGCAGTATAAATGAAAAAGAAATTGATAGATTTCTGAATAATAATATGTTATAATTTCAAATTGATTGTGTCGAAAGATGCAAACCGTTCTATGTCCATCAGGATTTTTATAAATCCATTTAGGATAAAATTTTACGCGCGGTAAATAGATAAGTTTAAGGAGGAATTTGGAATGAGCGTAAAGGTAGAGAAGTTAGAGAACAACATGGCTAAGTTAACCATTGAAGTTCCTGCTGAAGATCTTGAAAAGGCTATTGAAAAGGCATACCAGAAGAATAAGGGAAAGATTCAGATCCCTGGCTTCCGTAAGGGTAAGGCTCCTAGAAAGATGATCGAGCAGATGTATGGTAAGGGAGTATTCTTTGAAGATGCTGCTAATGATCTTATCAATGAGAGCTATCCAAAGGCAGCTGAGGAGTCTGGTGAAGATATCGTTTCTAATCCACAGATTGAAATCGTTACTATTGAAGCTGGACAGGCTTTTGTTTACACAGCAGAAGTTGCTCTTAAGCCAGAAGTTAAGCTTGGTAAGTACAAGGGCGTTGAAGTAGAAAAGATGGATCTTGATGTAACTGATGAAGAAGTTGATCAGGAGATCGAGAACGAGAGAAATAAGAACGCAAGAAATATTGAGATTACAGATAGAGCAGTTAAGAAGGACGATATGGTTACTCTTGACTTTGAAGGCTTTGTTGATGGAGTAGCTTTCAAGGGCGGTAAGGGAACAGATTATCCTCTTACAATCGGTTCAGGATCATTCATCCCTGGATTCGAAGATCAGCTTGTAGGCGCTGAGATTGGTAAGGAAGTTGAAGTTAACGTAACATTCCCTAAGGAATACCACGAAGAGTCACTTGCTGGTAAGGATGCAACATTTAAGTGCACAGTTAAGGCTATCAAAGAGAAGCAGCTTCCAGAGCTTAACGACGAGTTCGCTTCAGATGTATCTGCATTTGAAACACTTGCTGAGTACAAGGAAGATGTTAAGAAGACTCTTGTAGCTAAGAAGGAAGCTTCACAGAAGGCACAGCGTGAAGATACAGTTGTTAAGGCTATCATCGAGGATTCAGAAATGGATCTTCCAGAAGCAATGGTAGAGACACAGCAGAGAAACATCGTTAATGAAATGGCTCAGAGACTTCAGTATCAGGGTCTTTCAATGGATCAGTACCTAAAGTACACAGGAAGCACTGTTCAGCAGATGATTGAGCAGGTTAAGCCACAGGCTATCGAAAGAATCAAGTCAAGACTTGTTCTTGAGGCAGTTGCAGCAGCTGAGAAGATCGAAGTTACAGAAGCTGACGTTGAAGCTGAGTTCCAGAAGATGGCTGACCAGTACAAGATGGAAGTTGAAAAGGTTAAGGAACTTCTTGGAGATGCTGAGAAGAAGCAGCTCAAGGAAGACCTTGCTGTTCAGAAGGCAGCTGAGTTCGTAGTTGAGAACGTTAAGGAAGTAGCTAAGAAAGCTGCTAAGAAGACAACAAAGAAAGCAGCAGCTGATGAAGAGACAGCTGAAAAGAAGCCAGCTAAGAGAACAACAAAGAAGGCAGCAGCTGAAGACGGCGAAGTAAAGGAAAAGAAGACAACTACTAGAAAGACAACAAAGAAAGCTACTAAGACAGAAGAGTAATTTTCTTTTTTCCGGATAATTGTGTCAGTTTTATAATTAAATATAAAGATTGATTAGTTGTGCACAGTGTAATAAAATTATACTGTGCACAATGATATTTAGGCACTTTATAATTTTTTAATGTTTATATAGCTTGAATATTTGATTATCCCTGTTCTATTATGGGTTGATAAGCACAAAAACATAGAATGGAGGAATTACAATGAGTTTAATACCTTACGTCATTGAACAGACTAGCAGAGGTGAAAGGTCTTACGATATATATTCCAGACTGCTTAAAGAGAGAATTATTTTCCTTGGAGAAGAAGTAAATGCTAATTCAGCAAGTGTTATTGTAGCACAGCTGCTTTTCCTTGAAGCAGAAGATACAACCAAGGATATCCATATGTACATTAATAGCCCGGGTGGTGAGATTACTTCCGGTATGGCTATTTACGATACAATGAACTACATTAAATGTGATGTATCAACAATTTGTATTGGTATGGCTGCAAGTATGGGTGCATTCCTTCTTTCCGGTGGTACTAAGGGAAAGAGAATGGCTCTTCCAAATGCTGAGATCATGATCCACCAGCCATCAGGCGGTTCACAGGGTCAGGCTACAGAGATCGAGATTGCAGCTAAGCACATTTTAAAGGTTAGACAGAACATGAATACTATCATGGCAGCTAATACAGGCAGAACTGTTGAAGAAGTAGCTGCAGCTACAGAGCGTGATAACTGGTTATCAGCTCAGGAAGCACTTGATTTTGGTTTGATTGATTCTATTGTTACTGCTCGTGCAGATGACAAGAAAAACTAAGAGGTAGATATGGCAGGAAAAAATCCAGGAGAAATTAGATGCTCATTTTGTAATAAGACACAGGATCAGGTTAAAAAGCTCATAGCAGGACCTGCAGGGGTTTACATTTGCGATGAGTGTGTTGATATCTGTGCAGATATCATTGAAGAAGAATTTGAAGATGAGCCTGTAATTCGTGACGAGAAAGATATCAATCTTCTTAAACCTGTAGAGATCAGAAATTTCCTTGATGAGTATGTAATTGGTCAGGATGAAGCCAAGAAGGTACTGGCTGTTTCTGTTTACAATCATTACAAACGTGTCATGGCTCCAAAGACTGGAAATGATGATGATGTAGAACTTCAGAAGAGTAATATCATCATGGTTGGTCCTACTGGTTCAGGTAAGACATATCTTGCCCAGACACTTGCCAAGATAATCAATGTTCCATTTGCTATTGCTGATGCTACTACATTGACAGAGGCAGGTTATGTCGGTGAAGATGTTGAGAATATTCTTTTGAAACTCATTCAGGCTGCTGATTATGATATTGAACGTGCACAGTATGGTATTGTGTACATTGATGAGATCGATAAGATTACAAAGAAGGGTGAGAATGTATCTATTACTAGAGATGTATCTGGTGAAGGCGTTCAGCAGGCTCTTCTTAAGATCATAGAAGGTACAGTTGCCAGTGTTCCACCTCAGGGCGGAAGAAAGCATCCTCATCAGGAACTAATCCAGATTGATACAAGTAATATCTTGTTTATCTGTGGTGGTGCTTTTGACGGACTTGATAAGATCATCGAGGCAAGACTTGACCGTAATTCTATCGGTTTCAATGCTGAGATTGCAGATAAGACAGAGCGTGAAATAGGAGAAGTGCTTGCACAGGTTACTCCACAGGATCTTACTAAATTTGGTCTTATTCCTGAATTTGTTGGTCGTGTGCCTATCTGTGTTACTCTTGAAGGACTTAGTCAGGAAGCACTTGTTCGTATCCTCAAGGAGCCTAAGAATGCTCTTGTTAAGCAGTATCAGAAGCTCTTTGATTTTGATGATGTTAAGCTTTCATTTGAGGATGAGGCTATTGAAAAGATAGCTAAACTGGCATATGATCGTCAGACTGGAGCCAGAGGACTTCGTTCAATCATGGAGAAGTCTATGATGGATGTTATGTATGAGATTCCATCTGATGAATCTATTACAGAATGCGTAGTTACTGAAGGCTCTGTAGATGGAGATAATCCACCACTTATAGTGCATAAAGAACAGGCTAAGCGTCTTAAATCAGCGAGGTAAGTATTATTTAGGCAGAGGCGAAAACCTCTGCCTTTTTACATGATATAGGGATTATTCTTACGATCCTTATATTATATAAAAGCTGAAAGGAATAAAACTATGGTAATTAAATTTGTAAATCTAGAGACAGTCTGCGGTATCACAAGTAAGATCCCTGATAACGAATTTCCGGAATTTGCTTTTGCGGGAAAAAGTAATGTTGGTAAATCATCACTTATTAACGGACTTATGAATCGCAAGTCCTATGCCAGAACCAGTGCAGAACCTGGTAAAACACAGACTATCAACTATTATCTTATAAATAAGAGCTTCTATTTTGTTGATCTCCCAGGATATGGATATGCCAAAGTATCCGAGGATACCAAGAAAAAATGGGGCAAGATGGTGGAAAACTATCTGAATAATTCAAAGCAGTTAAGACAGATCTTCTTGCTGATTGATATCAGACATGAGCCATCAGCCAATGATAAGATGATGTATGACTGGATCTGCTATCAGGGTTTGAAGCCTATAATCATTGCTACAAAAGCTGATAAGATTAAGAAGAGCCAGTTGGAAAAGCACCTTAACATGATCAGGGAGAATTTGAACATGCCGGAAGATGGCATTATCATGCCTTATTCAGCACTGTCTAAATTTGGCAGAGACGAGATATATGAGCTTCTTGAAAAGGAACTGGCATCTGCACAGGAGTAATAGAAAAAAGTAGGTTGGGGATTTAAATGGAATGGCATCCACTGAAGGCAGAGCTTAATGAACAATGCCTTAGAGACGTAATCAAAAAATATCATTTTAATAATTCTGAATATGACGAGCTGCATAGATGCTACAAGAGGCTTTTGCCCATGGTACATCCTGCGGTATGTTATAAAGTGTATGACTATAGTTGCAGTGAAAATAGAGAAAAAACTGCAAGGGAACCGGTTAAATACGTAGAAGCTGTTATGACACTGGGAGCAGCTGTTGACAGTTTTCAGGACAATTGCCAATCCCAGAAAAATGTGTCCTGGGCGTATTACGTAGAATGCCTTGGGATGGAGCTGTTATCAAAGGCATATGAATCTTTTGACCAGATGTTATTTGAAGAATTGGGATTATGGTCAGGAGATTATGAATACATAGGTAGTGAATATCCTTTGGAAGAACTCGTTCCAATGTTTACAAGACTACGACAAAAACAGGTCTCCTATAACAGTGCATATGCATTGTCACCAAGATGCAGTGTGGCTTTTGTTGTATCTCTCTATGATTATCAAATACACAAGAAAACAATGTGTGAGAGATGCCCTATGGAGAATTGCAGCTATAGAAAAGCAGATAATCCAAAGCTGGTTCAAGGTGAAACGAAGGGAGAAAAGACTATGTCAGATAATGATAGAATTGGTTTGACTCATTTGTACACTGGAGATGGCAAGGGTAAAACTACAGCCGCTGTAGGACTTGCAATCAGAGCACTTGGCAATGGCAAAAAAGTTATTTTTACACAGTTTATGAAAGGCCGTGAGACCGGTGAGGTCAATTGTCTTGCAGGAATCGATGGCATAAAGATCATTAGAAATGATGAAGATCTTGGCTGGTACAGAAGAGGTGATGAGGAGCAGGCAAAAGCCTTTACCCGCCTTCATAACAGCACTCTGGAACAGATAGAAGAACTTATATCTACGGGTGAATGGGATATGGTCATAATGGATGAAATTACCTATCCATACAATTATGGGATCATTGATAAAGAACGCCTTCAGAATCTGATCCTTAAGAAGCCAAAATATTTGGAACTGGTTCTTACAGGCAGAAATCCTGATCAGTTTTTTACCGACCATGCAGATTACATAACCGAGATGAAAAAGATCCGTCATCCTTACGATAAAGGCATTTCAGCCCGCGAAGGCATAGAATGTTAAAAAATGAGTCACTGGGTTGGTATCATGTGAGTCACTGGGGACGTATCAAATTGACTCATTGTGCACAATGAGTCAATTTGATACGTCCCCAGTGACTCGTTTGATATCACCCAGTGGCTCTTATATTTTTAGCGTTTATTACGACGAAGTAACTCTACGTATGCCATGATAAGTGGAGCTACACCCTTGGCATCATTTTCTACAACAGGCTCGCTGAAGTAGTATTCCAGAGAACCATCACGGTGATCTTTACCACCAAGTCCGGCTACAAGGCAGATTCCGCCAAGTCTTGGAGAACCATCTTCATTTCTTGAAAGATATTTTTCTGTAATGCCTGTGAAGGCCTTTTCAGCAACTTCTTCAAAACGTTCTGGAATATAGCCCAGACGAACACCCTTTAAGAGAGCATAAGCAATAAGTGCTGTACCTGAAGTCTCAAGGTAGTTACGCTCATCATCTTTTTTATTTATTACCTGATAGAACATGCCGCTTTCATCCTGAAATGGGATAAGAGCATCACCAAGGTTCTTGAGCATAGTCTGTAAAAATCTGTATTCATAATACATTGATTCGTGCATGACTTCAGCTGTATCTACAAGTGAAGCACTGAACCAGCCAAGAGCTCTGAGCCAGAAATTAGGACTAAGACCTGTTTCAGGATCAGCCCAATACATTTCTCTGCTTTCATCATATCCGTGATAATAAAGACCTGTAACAGGATCCTTCATGAGCTTTTCAACATTTTTAAACTGGTTAAAGCTGTCAAGGCAGCCCTTCATTTTGTTATATTTTGTCTCATATTCCATGTAAAATGGCTGTGCCATATAGAGTCCGTCCAGCCATACCTGGTTTGGATAGATATCCTTGTGCCAGAAATTGCCGGCCTTTGTACGAGGCATTGTATCAAGCTGTGATCTTACATGATCCAGAGCTTTACGATACTTTTCCTTGCCTGTCAGGTCGTAGAGCTTGAAAAGGCTTCTGGCAGCATTTATATTGTCGAGATTGTACTCTTTTACATCATAAGTCTTGATAGTTCCATCTTCATTAACAAACCAACCAATGAAATTATCAGCAAAGTTGAGATATTTCACATCATTTGTGATTTCATAAAGGGAAAGTATAGAGTTGATCATGCAACCATCTATATAATTCCATTTATTAGGCTTTCCCTGTCTGACTTTCTCAATGTTCCACATTGGGTGTTCAGCATCAGAGTTGTCCAAAAGGTATGAGATGTATTCATCTAGTAACTGGTAAGTTTCTTCTTTAGTCATAGCGCTCTCCATTCTAAAAATATAGAAAATGTAAACGCTTACATTTTAGCATAATTTATTCTATATTTCTACTGAAAAATGGTGTAAACTAGATAAGTCAGCATCACTAAATTACTGTGTAATTTAAAGTGATCAATAGTACGGAGGAACGATATGTTTAAAGATACTACGGCTAAAATGCTTGATATGATCGAGCAGAGCCCTACATGTTATCATGTTATAGATACATTGAAAAAAGAGCTTGAAGATAAAGGTTTTACAAGACTTGAAGAATCCCAGGAATGGAAGATCAAAAATGGTGGGAAATATTATGTAACTCGAAATGGTTCATCTATTATTTCTTTTCAGATCCCAAAGAAGACTTTTAAAGGATTTTATATGATCGCAAGTCATAGTGATTCACCTTCTTTTAAGATCAAGGAATCACCTGAACTTGAGTCAGCTGGATTATATATACGTCTCAACGTTGAGAAATATGGCGGAATGCTTTGCGCACCTTGGTTTGACAGACCACTCTCTGTAGCAGGAAGAGTTATGGTCAAAGATGGTGCCAATGGAATCAAAATGCAGCTTGTTCAGATTGACAGAGACCTTCTGATGCTTCCATCACTGGCTATACATATGAATCGTGAAGCTAATGACGGCATGAAGTACAATGCTCAGGACGATATGCTTCCATTATTTGGCGATATGGCTGATAAAGGAAAGTTCATGAAAGCAGTTGCTGAAGCAGCTGGTGTAAAAGAAAAAGACATACTTAGCACAGACCTGTTTTTATATAACAGAGTAAAGCCATCTATCTGGGGTGCTGAGAATCAGTATATCTCAAGTGCAAGACTTGATGATCAGGAGTGTGTGTACACTACTTTATTTGGATTTTTAAAGGCTAAGGCAACAGACAATGTACTTCTTCACTGCGTATTTGATAATGAAGAGGTTGGAAGCGGAACCAAGCAGGGAGCAGCTTCAACATTCTTAAAGGATACTCTTGAGAGAATAAATGAGAGCCTCGGAAGAACAAGACAGCAGTATCACACTGCACTTGCTAATAGCTTTATGGTGTCAGCTGATAATGCACATGCAGTTCATCCCGCATATGGTTCAAAGGCAGATCCTGTGAACCGTCCACAGATGAACGCAGGAATTGTAATAAAATATAATGCTAACCAGAAATACACAACTGATGCGGTTTCTGGCGCAATGTGCAAAATGGTATGTGAGAAATCCAAGGTTCCATATCAGACATTTACTAACAGATCAGATATGGCTGGTGGTTCAACTCTTGGCAATATCTCCAATACACAGGTTGCACTTAATACAGTTGATATTGGACTTGCTCAGCTTGCAATGCATTCACCATATGAGACAGCAGGCTACAAGGATGCTCAATACATGGCAGAGTTTGCCTATGGATTCTATACCAGCAAGGTAGAAATTGCCGGAGTATGATGAAAAATCTGCTTGATCGCAGGTCTGTATACCTATGCAGACCACGTATCATAGCACTGCAATAAGCAAATTTAAAAATGAAAGTAGGTTATTTAATAAATGGGTATTTTTGATTTATTTGGTGGCAAAAAAAATAGTGAAGCAGAGGCAGCTAGAGCTGCTGAGCAGGAGGTACAGAAGAAAGAACAGATAATTGAGGAGCAGAAAAAAGCTCATGAAGGTCTGGCATGGCCTGTTCTTCCAAAGTTAAATCCTGTAAATGTTGATAACGCTAAACCGGTTGAAATAGAAGATGAGATCACTGCCGAGCGCAAGGATGAAATTGGTGAGATGGTTTATGAGCCTGAAATCAACCCTGAAAGCATCAGATTCTTATCAATGCAGGAAGTGCTCTTTTTACTTACAACTATGGAGCAGTTCAATAAGCATTCAGAATTAAAGAACTATGAGTCAAATCATAGAAAACTTTACAACGAGGTTCTTAACAGAGTAAGAGATGCCAAGAACCTGTATGTATTATATGATGTTACAACAGGCTATCCATTTATCGACCATGGTTATATCAATATTTATCTTGAAAAAGAAAAATGTGAAAAGGCAGCACAGCTTTTTGCGCAGCAGTTTAGAAGACTTGCAGTTCGTGAGTGTCCTGTAGAAAACGAAGCAGCAGACGCAAGCAATCGCAGAGGATTTTTTGATTATCTGTATTACCTTGGAATTGAGCATATCATTATTGATAATGGCTTCTATAGAGCACACTTTAAGAGAAACGAGATAGTAGCAGCTCCTGGCGACTGGAATTCTGATAATTCCAAGCAGCCACCTGTTAACCCGGGCTTAAGCTTTGCGATGCTTGATTTCCTTGAAGAGGTAAGATGGCCTGTTAATTATGAGAAACGTAAGGAAGTCCTTCGTGCAAAGGAAATGCGCATGGCTGCGATGGCTCAGGCTTCACGCTTTATTGTACCTATGCAGCATCAGGGACCAGCTGAACTTACTGAAAATGGTAAGATGAAGCTCAGCAAGGATTCCAAGCTTCGCTTCCCTATTATCAAGACAGCTAATGAAAAGAGCTTTTTACCTGTATTTACAGATGGTATAGAATTTAGCAAAAAGTTCAAAGGAACAGAATGGGAAGGTGGAGTATTCACATTCTTCGATATCATCAGATTCCTGCAGGATAAAGATGGTATTGTTATCAATCCTTTTGGACAGAACATCATCATGCCAAAAGACAGAATGCAGGCTCTTGCAGCCGCTGCTGCAGCTGCTGCGGCAGCACGTAATGCCAAGGCAAAACAGAAGACCAAGGTTACTCCAATGCCAACAGCAGTAGCCCAGGAAGATCATCCAATGACGGATACTGTTGATCAGACTCCAAAGGCTGATGATATAGAGATTCCAGAAATTGATGACGCTCCAATCGCCTTAACAAGTGATGAAAAAAATGAATAATCCCTGATATATAAATTTTATAAGGATTCTTTTACAATATTTGAATTGAATATTGTCGAAAAAAAGATTAAAATAATTATGTTAACATTAATTATTTTAATCTTTTTTTATACAGTAAGGAGCCTGTATGTTCGATCGCATGATGGGACAGTTCCTTGTAGAAAGTGGAAGACTTGGCAAGGGACAGCTAGCTGAAGTATATAAGAGACAATCTTCACAGAGAGCCAAACTCGGGGTTATTGCGGTTTCTGAGAAACTGATCACAATAGCCCAGGCAGAGGAGATCAATGCCCTGCAAGCTGTTGAAGACAAGAGATTTGGCGATATTGCAATTGAGCGCGGATATCTTAATAGTGCTCAGTTGGAGAGGTTGGTAGATTTACAGGGCAATGCTTTTCATGCATTTTCTCAGAGCCTGATCGACCTCGGTTACATGTCATTGGAAGAGCTGAGTGCTGCTACCAGTGATTATCAGTTCAAAAACGGTCTTTTGGATACAGATATGGCCGTATTAAAAAATGATGATACTGAGCGTGTAATAGATATCTTTGTTGATTCCAATGAAAAATATAAAGAACTATTTACCATGGGAGTAAAGGATCTTTACCGTTTGGTTGATAGCAATCTCTGGATTGGAAAGGCTTATAAGACTACTAATCTGAAATGTGAAGTAATGGGATGCCAGAAGATAAGCGGTAGTGAGAATATCTTTTTATCTATTGCCGGCAAATATGATGACGTTCAGAAAGTGGCCAAGGCATATACCAAGGAGCCTTTTATAGAGACTGAAGAAGACGCTCTTGATGCTGTATGCGAGCTTATAAACTGTATAAATGGCTTATATGTATCTGAGCAGAGTAGAAAAAATATATCAGTAGATCTGGAACCTCCTGTATATGCGACAACATACTCGGAAATAAAGGCTGAAGAGGCGGTGGTATTACCAGTCTATATTTGTGATGGTGAAGTCAAATTCCTTATTTCAGTTGGTACAGCAGTTAATGTTTTAATGGATTGATTGGATAAAAGAAGGGCATACATATGGCAAATATATTGATTGTAGATGATTCTAGAACTTCTCGTAAAATGCTTAGAGATATCCTTGAGAGAAGAGGACATGTTATCATTGGTGAAGCTGTAGACGGACAGGAAGCTTTTGATCAGTATGTAAAGCTTAAACCTGATCTTGTAACAATGGATATTACTATGCCTGTCATGGACGGAATAGAGTCCTTAAAACTCATCCGTAAAAATGATCCTAATGCAAAGGTTATTATGATAACAGCAGCAGGCCAAAAAGAAAAAATGCTTGAAGCTATCAAAACCGGTGCATTAGAATTCATTACAAAACCTTTTAATGATGATGTTGTATTGGAAATTGTGGATAACATTACAAAATAGTTGATCAATACCATCCACCATCAATAGTGATTATCTGACCAGTCATATAGGCAGGGGATTCGGAGATATGGTAAGCAAGTCTTGCTACTTCTTCCGGAGAACCCAGTCTGTTGGCTGGTATTTCTTCTTTTAGGGCCTCAATATCTTCTTCACTTAGATGTGATCTGTTCATGTCTGTATCGATCACGCCACAAGCTATAGCATTAACTGCAATATTACTTGGTGCCAATTCCTTTGCAAGGGCTCTGGTAAAAGAGTTTACAGCACCCTTAGACGCAGAATATGCTACTTCACATGAAGCTCCTACATTTCCCCATACAGATGTAATATTTATTATTCTTCCGCTATGCTTTTTCAACATGATAGGAACAGCATTTTTGCAAGTGTTGAACAGACTGTCCAGATTAGTAGACATAAGCCTGTGCCATTCCTCATCAGTCATATCTGTTAATAATCCAAGCCATGCTATACCTGCGTTATTGACCAGAACATCCAACTCCTGGATATTCTTAAAGATATCGCAAACATCATTATAATTGCCTATATCGCATATATATGGAACGGCTTTGATACCATATTTTGCCTCCAGATCCTTGCAATAAGCTGTAAGCTCAGCTCCGTGACTATATCCTGTGAGATATAAAGAATAACCATTTCTTGCAAATTCTTCTGCAATAGCTTTTCCTATTCCTTTTGATGCTCCTGTAATCAGCGCGTTTTTACTCATGTTTCCTCTTTTAAATTAAATAATTGTCAACTAATACGTATTATCGTGGCTTTCAACAGGATTCCGGTTTTTTTAACGAGCCGAAAACTGCTTGAAAGACATAGATATTGACTTCTCTATAAATATATAACTGTTTTAGGTGTCAATTCAACATTATATAAAATATAATGAAAATACGTTTATTTTTCACAAAATAAACATATTTTAATGATACGATATTACAAAAATTAGTTTCTGTAATAAAATGGATTGAATTTATGATTGCAAAGCGAGGAGACGTAGGTATGCAGATGAATGAAATCCCAGAAGAATCTTTAATGTATGTAACACTTTCAATGTTAGGCGTTCAGCAGACATTCAAGACCAAGGCTATTACAGCTTTTGAAGGCGGTATGTTGGTTGAACCTCTTATGTTTGCAGGTGTTCCATTTAATCACATAGACAAAGCCGAAGTACGAGTTGAAAGCTCAGTAGATGGTTCCGTGAAGTATCTGCATGCTGATTCAATAGATGCTATACGGAATTGGGGCGGAGTATATCATGTCATCAAAGGCAGTGAAGTCCAAAAAGATGCCAGCATGCGTAAGTCAGAACGCGTTAAGGTAGAAAAATTAGGTGAAGTATACATCAACTGTTCTTCACTATATTCCAGCGTGATCGTACAGGATATATCAATGCAGGGAATATCATTTATGATGGGCCCTAAGGTAAAATGTAATGTTGGCGACAGAGTACGCATAGTATTTGAGCCAAAGGATGATAAAAAGAAGATAGAAGTAATTGCAAAAGTTGTCAGATTGTTCGATGTAAGCAGCTTAAAAGGTGCAGGCTGCAAGATTACAGAGATGAATCCTGCACTTATTGATTATCTCCTTGAATTAAAGAGTTATTTCGTAGATGACCAAAAGGAATCTCGAAAAGAGGATACAAAGAAAAAAGGAACTTTTGCTATTTAACTTTAAATTGCTAAAATAAACTGATATCATAAGAATGTCGCTCGCGACATTCTTTTTTATTAAATTATATTTACAAATGAAAAAGTGTATGCTATATTATCAATATCAATTGTATGCAATTTAATTGCCTATCTAAAAAGGAGGAAATAAATATGTACGATTTAATAATTATTGGATCTGGACCTGCAGGCTTATCTGCTTCAGTATATGCTAAGAGAGCCGGATTGAACATGTTAGTTATAGAAAAAAATCCTGTAAGTGGTGGACAGATAGTTGATACCTATGAGGTGGATAACTATCTTGGACTTCCAGGTATCAATGGTTTTGATATGGCCATGAAGTTCAGAGAACATGCCGACAAGCTGGGCGTAGAATTTGTAAATGATTCTGTAACAGGTGTGACAATCGTGGATAAGGGAAGTGAAACCAAGGCCCCTACATATAAGATCACAACTGAAAATGGAGAATATGAGACCAAGACTATTATCCTTGCAACAGGTGCTGAGCACAACAAGCTTGGAATTCCTGGAGAGGAAGAGTTCACAGGAAAGGGCGTATCCTATTGCGCAACCTGTGATGGAGCATTCTTTAGAGGCAAGACTGCTGTAGTAAATGGCGGTGGTGATGTTGCTGTTGAAGATGCAATATTCCTTGCAAGAGGATGCAGCAAAGTATATCTTGTTCACAGAAGAGATGAGCTCAGAGCTACTAAAGTTCTTCAGGATGAATTATTTGGCCTTCCAAATGTAGAAGTTATCTGGGATAGCGTAGTTAAGAAAGTATCAGGTGAGGGTACTGTTAAGAATATTACGATCCAGAATGTTAAGACAGGAGAAGAAAAGGAACTTGATACAAGTGCTCTTTTCGTAGCAGTAGGAATCCATCCTTCAACAGATATTTTTGCAGGAATTGTTAACTGTGATGATAAAGGATATGTCATTGCCGGTGAAGATGGTCAGTCATCTGAACCAGGTATATTTGTAGCAGGCGATTCACGTAAAAAGAGACTTCGCCAGATAGTTACAGCTGTTGCTGATGGAGCCAATGCTGTAACATCTATTCAGGATTTCCTTGTTGGTAAAAAATAATTATAACTACGTAAAATAAAATATTATAGAATGAACAAAAGCATTATTCTGCATCTGTGAGTAGAATGATGCTTTTTTCTATACCCTGAAAAGGATTGTTAAGAGGGTGTAAAATGTCTACACAATTCCAAAAAACGTTAAATTATCGCGATTTCGACACAGGATTTTAACACTTTTTTGTTGACAAATGTGGTTTGGGGGCGTATATTGATTAACAGATGTAACAAATTCGTAACAAAAATGTTTGGAGGCTATACTTTGAAAAAGAATAAAATGCAGTTAGCTGCCCTCACTATGGCTACTGCTATTACCTTTTCCGGAATAAGCTTTGACACAACAGCATCTAATGCTAAGGTAACTTCTGTATTACCTACAGCAGGTTTCAGTTATGTTTTATCTTCTTCTAAAGTATCCCTTTCTACTATTAAGACAGTAGTAGAGAGTAAGAATACTACAGAGGATGTTAAGACTACAGAGACTTCTAATACGGAATTTACAACAAGTGTTGGCTTTAGCACTTTAACGGCAAGTACTACCGGAGTAAAGGCTGCGACAGCTACTACAGAAACAAGTGAAGAAGCAACTGAGTCAAACTCAAGTGTTGCAACTTCAACAGAGACAACTGAAGAAACAGTAACTTCTGAAGAGACAACTACAACAGAAGCTACTACAAAAGATATAACAGAAACTATTGAAGACATCACAGAAGCATCAACTGATTCAAGTTCTGAAGAAGCTGATTGGGATGTTGTAACAGAAGAAATGGCTGCTGAAGCCGCAGCTGCCGAAGAAGAAAGCTTTAAATCACTGGTAATCGCTCAGGTTAATAATTATGTTAATGTAAGAGATGCAGCTAGTGAAGACGGCGAAGTAGTTGGTAAACTTTATAACAATTCTGTTGGTACTCTTATTGAAGAGGAAAACGGATGGTACAAGATCACATCAGGATCAGTTACAGGTTATGTAAAAGCTGAATACTGTGTAACAGGTGAAGATGCAGTAGAACTTGCCAAGGAAGTTGGTACAAGAATTGCTACTGTAACAACAACGACCTTAAAGGTTAGAGCAGATGCAAGTACAGATGCAGAAGTACTTGGTCTTGTTCCAATCGAAGATGAACTTATCGTAGTTGAAGAACTTGACGGATGGGTCAAGGTAAGTATCGAGGAAGGTGAAGGATACGTATCAACTGATTACGTAATGCTTTCAACAGAATTCGTTACTGCTGAGTCTAAAGAGGAAGAGGAAGCAAGACTTGCTCAGGAAGCAGCTGAAAAAGCAGCAGCTTATGAATCTCTTAATTCTAAGCAGAGTTCTTCATCAGAGAGCAGCGACAGCAGCTATACATCAGCTGTTGAATATACAACAGAGACAAGCTCAATTGGCGCAGCTGTAGCAGCATTTGCTCAGCAGTTTGTTGGTAACCCATATGTATATGGTGGAACATCACTTACAAACGGTGCTGACTGCTCAGGATTTGTAATGAGTGTATACGCTAACTTTGGTGTAAGCCTTCCACATAGCTCTGGTGCAGACAGAACTGTTGGATCAGCTGTTGATGGTCTTGAGAATGCTCAGCCAGGTGATATCATCTGCTACTCTGGTCACGTTGCTATCTACATTGGTAATGGACAGATCGTACATGCATCAACTGCTAAGACAGGTATTAAGATTTCAAATGCTGATTACAGAACAATCCTTGCAATCAGAAGAATATTCTAATAATAGTAAGATCAACTCCTATGGTGTAAAAGCCATAGGAGTTTTTCTATAAAATAAAAAAGAGACTCTATATTGAAAAGTTATCCACTTTAGATTGTGAAATTCGAACTTGTCAACTGCCAATAAGGGTTCCAAAGGGTTTGAAATTTTTAAAATTCTGTGCATTTCCACAAAAATTTATAAAGTCAACATGATTTCATAATATTTTCTTTAGAATTTCTTTAGAAATTATCCACAAACGTTAAAACATAAATGCCCAAATTAATAGTTATGCACGAAGTTATCCACATTATCCACGAACGACATTCAAAATAATAACTTTTACACAATTTAAAAACCACACGCTTGTTTTGTGCAATCCTCACAAAAATAATAAATTTTTAGAGGCTGTTAGTCTGGTGACATACACTTGACAATTTACTAATTTAGTTACAGAAAGTACCGTGTTCACTGAATTTTCTAACTTGTTAAAGATTTGTAAACAATTGTGTGAAAATAGGACAAATCATTCTAAAGATGTTATACTATTAACATCAATAAACCGAAAAGGGGATGATAGCTATGAAATTTACAATTGTAGGAAAAAACATCGATGTTACACCAGGTTTGAAGGAAGCTGTAGAGGAGAAAATCGGTAAGCTTGAAAAGTACTTCACCCCAGACACAAATGTAAACGTAACACTTAGTGTTGATAAGGAGCAGCACAAGATAGAGGTTACAATCCCTGTAAAAGGAAAGATCATTCGTTCTGAACAGGCTAGTAGTGACATGTACGTTTCTATTGACTTGGTAGAGGAGGTTATTGAGAGACAGTTAAAGAAATATAAGAACAAGCTTGTGGATAAGAAACAGGCTGAGACATCAAATTTCAAAAAAGAATATATCGAGACTACTGATGTAGACGATGATGAGATTAAAATTGAAAGAGTTAAGAAATTTGATCTTAAGCCAATGTACATCGAGGACGCAGCAGTCCAGATGGAACTTCTTGGACACGAATTCTTTGTATTTGTTAATGCAGAGACAGATCAGGTTAATGTAGTTTATAAGAGAAAGAAAGGCTCTTACGGCCTCATTGAACCGGAAGCTTGACAAATGGCTTGATATCTTGATCGTCCCATGTGCATGATAAACAGAGCATGAGACCCTTTGAGATTAGAAAATTGAATAACAGATAGATAAGACCTCATGTTGATTACTTTAAATAAGAATCGACATGAGGTTTTTTATGTGATGAAAATTCATAGGAGTTTTTGATCCATTATTTTTTTGCGGCAATTAAATGGTAGAAATCCAAAAAGTCAGATAAAAAGTTACTTCAATGCTTTGTTTTTGTTGCATTAGACTTACTGGTATGCTATAATAAATTTGTTGTGAAAAAAATAACAATAATTTTTTAACAATCGATTCTGATACTTAAAGTAAGGATAAAATCTGAGTTTTTACTTACTTTATTATATTAAGAATTAAGAGGTTTTATAAAATTCACATCTGGTAGAACCAGAAAAAATGGAGGTAAAAAATGGCAAAGAAGGTTGTATTAGCAGGCGCATGTAGAACAGCAATCGGTAAGATGGGTGGAGCTCTTAGCACAACTCCTGCAGCTGATCTTGGAGCAATTGTTATCAAGGAAGCATTAAATCGTGCAGGTGTTAAGCCTGAGCAGGTTGACGAAGTACTTATGGGTTGTGTAATCCAGGCTGGTCTTGGACAGAACGTTGCAAGACAGGCAACACTTAAGGCTGGACTTCCAGTTGAAGTTCCTGCAGTAACAATCAACGTAGTATGTGGATCAGGTCTTAACTGCGTTAATATGGCAGCTGATATGATTCTTGCAGGCGACGCTGATATCGTTGTTGCTGGTGGTATGGAAAACATGTCAATGGCTCCATTCGCACTCGATAAGGCTCGTTTTGGATATAGAATGAACAATGGAACACTTGTTGACTGCATGATCAAGGATGCTCTTTGGGATGCATTCAATGATTATCACATGATCAAGACAGCTGATAACGTAGCTGAGCAGTGGGGACTTACAAGAGAGCAGCTTGATGAGTTCGCAGTAAACAGCCAGAACAAGGCTGAAGCAGCTATCAAGGCTGGTAAGTTCAAGGATGAGATCGTTCCAGTTGAAGTTAAACAGAAGAAAGAAACAGTAGTTGTAGATACAGATGAAGGCCCTCGTCCTGGAACAACAATTGAAGCACTTGCAAAACTTCGTGCTATCAATCCAGACGGTGTTACAACAGCTGGTAATGCATCAGGTATCAATGATGGTGCTGCAGCAATCGTTGTTATGAGCGAAGAGAAGGCTAAGGAACTTGGCGTTAAGCCTATGGCTACTTGGGTAGCTGGTGCTCTTGGCGGTGTTGATCCTTCAATCATGGGTGTTGGACCTGTAGCTGCTACAAAGAAAGTTCTTAAGAAAACAGGACTTACAATTGATGATATCGATATTTACGAAGCTAACGAAGCTTTCGCTGCACAGTCAGTTGCAGTAGGTAAGGATCTTAACTTTGATCTTAACAAGCTCAACGTTAACGGTGGTGCTATTGCACTTGGTCACCCAGTTGGAGCTTCAGGATGCCGTATCCTTGTTACACTGCTTCACGAGATGCAGAGATCTGGTAAGAACCGTGGTCTTGCTACACTTTGCATCGGTGGCGGAATGGGATGTGCTACTATCGTTGAAAAGTATTGATCTTTAACTTAACAGGGGATGCTTTTTCTGCATCCCCTTTTTCGAATGAAAAAAGGAGATAAAAATGGGATTTGTAAATTATGAGCAGAAAGATGCTATCGGCATCATCACAATCAATCGTCCTGAAGCTTTAAACGCTTTAAATTCTCAGGTACTTGATGATCTTTCAGCTGCTTTTGACAGCGTAGATTTAAAAACAGTTCGTGCACTTGTTCTTACAGGCGCAGGTGAGAAATCATTTGTTGCTGGTGCAGATATAGGTGAGATGAGCACATTAACAAAGGCTGAAGGCGAAGCTTTTGGTAAAAAGGGAAATGATCTTTTCAGAAAGATCGAAGAGTTCCCAATTCCTGTAATCGCAGCAGTTAACGGATTTGCTCTTGGCGGCGGTAATGAGATCGCTATGAGCTGCGATATCAGAATCTGTTCTGATACAGCTATGTTTGGTCAGCCTGAAGTTGGTCTTGGAATCACTCCTGGATTTGGCGGAACACAGAGACTTGCAAGACTTGTTAGTCCTGGAATGGCTAAACAGCTTATTTATACAGCACGCAATATCAAGGCTGATGAAGCATACAGGATCGGACTTGTTAATGCTGTATATCCACTTGAAGAGCTCCTTCCAGCAGCTGAAAAGCTTGCTGCTACAATTGCTCAGAATGCTCCTATTGCAGTTCGTAACTGCAAAAAGGCTATCAATGATGGTCTCCAGGTAGATATGGACAAGGCTATCGTTGTTGAAGAAAAGCTTTTTGGTGATTGCTTCGAGTCATATGATCAGAAGGAAGGCATGGCTAATTTCCTTCGTAAGAAAGATGACCCTGCAAAGGTTAAGCACGTTGCATTCAAAAACGAATAATATTGTTGATGAAATCCACTTAAAAAAGGATTTTGAAAAATAAAACTATATAGTTAATACATGCTTTTTTAGTTATGGCGAATGTGAATATACGCATGTATGATAACAGAATGGAGGAAAATAATGAAGGTTGCAGTTATTGGCGCTGGTACAATGGGATCAGGTATCGCACAGGCATTTGCTCAGTGTGATGCAGTAGAAAAGGTATACTTATGTGATATCAAGACAGAGTTTGCTGAAGGCGGACTTGCTAAGATCAAGAAGGGATTCGATAAGAGAATCGCTAAGGGTAAGATGGAGCAGGCAGACGCTGACAAGATCGTTGCTAAGATCCAGACAGGTCTTAACGAGATCTGTGCAGATGCTGATCTTGTAGTAGAGGCAGCTCTTGAAGTTATGGATATCAAGAAGAATCTTTTCAAAGAACTTGAAGAGAATATCGTAAAGAATCCAGATTGTATCTTTGCTTCAAATACATCATCTCTTTCAATCACAGAAATCGGTGCAGGTCTTCCAAAGCCTGTAGTTGGTATGCACTTCTTCAATCCAGCTCCTGTTATGAAGCTTGTTGAAGTTATCGCTGGTATCAACACTCCAGATGAGACAGTTGAAAAGGTAAAAGAGATTTCAGTACAGCTTGGAAAGACACCTGTACAGGTTAATGAATCAGCTGGTTTCGTTGTAAACCGTATTCTTATCCCACTTATCAACGAAGGTATCTTCGTATATTCAGAAGGTGTATCAGATATCGAAGGTATCGATACAGCTATGAAGCTTGGATGTAACCACCCAATGGGACCACTTGAACTTGGTGATTATGTAGGTCTTGATATTGTACTTGCAATCATGGAAGTACTTTATGCTGAAACAGGTGATTCTAAGTATCGTCCAGCTCCACTTCTTCGTAAGATGGTTCGTGGTAAGAAGCTTGGTGTTAAGACAGGAATTGGTTTCTACGATTATTCAAACGGTGGAAAAGTTCCTACAGACAAGAAATAATGTTTTCCTGATTGAGAAATCAATTATAGGTTTAAAGGTCAGGTTTAGTGCCTGACCTTAACATAGAAAATTGGAGGATTTTATAAGATGGATTTTACGCTGGATCAGCAACATCAGATGGCAAGATCTCTTTTCAAGGATTTTGCAGAAAAAGAAGTTAAGCCTCACGCAATCGAGGTTGACGAGACAGAAGTTTTCCCTAGAGAAACTGTTACAAAGATGCAGAAGTATGGTTTCATGGGAATTACAGTTCCAAAGGAATATGGCGGACAGGGCTGTGACCCACTTACATATGTTATGTGCGTAGAGGAACTTTCAAAGGTTTGTGCTACAACAGGCGTTATCGTTTCTGCACACAGCTCACTTTGCTGTGATCCTATTCTCTTCTATGGTAATGAAGAGCAGAAGCAGAAATACCTTGTACCTCTTGCAAAGGGCGAAAAGCTTGGTGCTTTCGGTCTTACAGAGCCAGGTGCTGGTACAGATGCTCAGGGTGTTCAGACAAGAGCTGAGCTTGTAGGAGATGAGTACATCCTTAACGGATCAAAGTGCTTCATCACAAACGGTAAAGAAGCTGATATCTATATCATCATTGCTTACACAGATATTCAGACAGATGCAAAGGGAAGAAAGAAGAAGATCTTCTCAGCATTCATCGTTGAAAAGGGAACACCAGGATTCACATTTGGTACAAAAGAGAACAAGATGGGTATCCGTGGTTCATCAACATATGAACTTATCTTCCAGGATTGCCATATTCCAAAGGCAAATCTTCTTGGACAGGAAGGCAAGGGCTTCAAGTATGCTATGCATACTCTTGATGGCGGACGTATTGGTATCGCTGCTCAGGCTCTTGGTATTGCTGAAGGCGCTCTTGACAGAGCAATTGAGTACACAAAGGAAAGAAAGCAGTTCGGCAGAAGCATTGCTCAGTTCCAGAATACTCAGTTCCAGCTTGCTAACATGGCAACAGAAGTAGAAGCTGCTAAGCTCCTTGTTTATAATGCTGCAATGGCTAAGGCTACACAGGCTACATATTCTGTAGAAGCTGCTAAGGCTAAGTTATTTGCTGCAGAGACAGCTATGAACGTAACAACAAAGGCTGTTCAGTTACTTGGTGGTTATGGTTACATCAGAGAGTATGAAGTAGAGCGTATGATGCGCGATGCTAAGATCACTGAGATCTACGAAGGAACATCAGAAGTTCAGCGTATGGTTATTTCAGGATCATTACTTGCATGATCACAAAGTTGTTAAATTTCGCATAATAGTGCAGAAACATTATTGATAAGGAGAAAAACATGAAAGTTGTAGTTTGTGTTAAGCAGGTCCCAGATACAAAGGGCGGCGTTAAATTTAAACCAGACGGAACTCTGGATAGAAATGCAATGCTTGCTATCATGAACCCAGATGATAAAGCTGGTCTTGAAGCAGCACTTAAATTAAAAGATGAATATGGCGCAGAAGTTACAGTAGTAACTATGGGTCTTCCAAAGGCAGATGCAGTCTTAAGAGAAGCAATTGCAATGGGTGCAGATAAAGGCATCCTTGTAACAGATAGAGTACTCGGCGGTGCTGATACTTGGGCTACATCTTCTACAATCGCTGGTGCACTTAGAAACATCGATTACGATCTCATCATTACAGGTCGTCAGGCTATCGATGGTGATACAGCACAGGTTGGTCCTCAGATTTCTGAGCACCTTCACCTTCCAGTAATCTCATATGCTGAAGAGATCAAGGTAGATGAGAAGGCTGGTACAGTAACAGTTAAGAGACAGTTCGAAGACAGATATCACATGGTTGAAGCTAAGATGCCATGTCTTGTAACAGCTCTTTCAGAGCTTGGCGAGCCACGTTACATGACTCCAGGCGGAATCTTCGGAGCATTCGAAAAGAACGAAGATGGTTCTGACAAAGTAACTGTATGGGGCAGAAATGACCTTAAGGATGTTGATGATAGCAACATCGGTCTTAAGGGATCACCAACAGTTATCGCTAAGGCTTCAGATAAAGTTAAAAAGGGCGCAGGTGAAAAGGTAGTTCTTGATACACCTGAAGAATCTGTTGATTACATCGTAAGCAAACTTGTTGAGAAGCATGTTGTCTAAGATGGGTTACCTATCAGAATATTAGGAGGAATAATTCAAATGTCTTTAGAAGAATATAAGGGTGTATTTATATTTGCTCAGCAGGTTGACAATGAAATCAGCAGTATCGCTTTAGAACTTCTGGGCAAAGCAAGAAATCTCGCAGAGAGTCTTGATGAGAAAAAAGTAACAGCAGTACTTATCGGTTCTGATGTAAAGGGACTTACAGGTACTCTTGCTGAGTATGGTGCAGACAGAGTTATCGTTGTTGATGATCCTGCACTTAAAGATTATAGAACTGAGCCATATACACATGCACTTGCATCTGTTGTAAATGAGTTCAAACCAGAAATCTTACTTGTTGGTGCTACAGCTATTGGCCGTGACCTTGGTCCTCGTGTATCATCAAGAGTTCACACAGGTCTTACAGCTGACTGTACAAGTCTTGAGATTGGTGATTTCCCACTTGTTGCAGTTCCTGGACAGGAAGACAAGCAGAAGCATAAACAGCTTCTTATGACACGTCCTGCATTCGGTGGAAACACAATCGCTACAATCGCATGTCCTGACTTCAGACCACAGATGGCTACAGTTAGACCAGGCGTTATGCAGAAGATCGAGCCAAAGAAGGGTGCTACAGCAGAAATCGTTGAGTACAACCCAGGTTTCGAAAAAAATAACTGCTATACAAAGATCCTTGAGATCGTTAAGGCAGTATCTGACGTTGCTGATATCTCAGAAGCTAAGATTCTTGTATCTGGCGGACGTGGTGTTGGAAGCCCAGAGAACTTCAAGCTCCTTGATGACCTTGCTGCAGTTCTTCACGGAACAGTTAGCTGCTCAAGAGCAGTTGTAGATTCAGGCTGGAAGCCAAAGGATCTTCAGGTAGGTCAGACAGGTAAGACTGTACGTCCTCACGTATACTTCGCAATTGGTATTTCAGGTGCTATCCAGCACGTAGCAGGTATGGAAGAGTCTGATATCATCATTGCTATCAACAAAGATGAGAACGCTCCAATCTTCGACGTAGCAGACTACGGCGTAGTAGGCGACCTCAACAAGATCGTTCCACTTCTTACAAAGAAGCTTCAGGAAACAATCGCTAATAAATAATTAAATTTGGTCATGATGCAGAGCCCGGAAAAATGTTCCCCATTTTTCTGGGCTCTTTTTCTGTCTTAGGAAAAAATTACCCTTGATAAAAAAGTTGTTGAAATAAGAAAAGTTTGTGTTATACTAAAAATAGAACAGATAGAACGAATATCATAAGACAAAATAGAGAGTAATAATTTTTTTATCCGTGTTATCGAGGAGGGAAAGATCATGAATATCCAAAAGTTTACACAGAAATCAATTGAGGCTGTGAATAATTGTGAAAAGGTTGCTATGGACTATGGCAATCAGGAGATTGAACAGGAACACTTGCTATACAGCCTTTTGACTATAGAAGATAGCCTTATCATTAAACTTATAGAAAAGATGGGCATCAGCAAGGAAAGTTTTTTACAAAGAGTTGAACAGGGACTTGCCAAGAGGACCAAAGTCTCCGGAGGTAATCCTTACGTTGGCCAGTATCTGAATAAAGTACTTCTGAGCGCAGAAGATGAAGCCAGGGCAATGGGAGATGAATATGTATCAGTGGAACATCTCTTCCTGTCTATGCTCAAGCATCCTAATCGTGAGATTATGGATATCTTTAGCGAATTTGGAATTGATAAGAACTCATTTTTGCAGGTGTTATCAGAGGTAAGGGGCAATCAGCGAGTTGTCAGCGACAATCCTGAAGCAACCTACGATACTCTGAATAAATATGGCTCAGAGCTTGTGGAAAAGGCCAAACAGCAGAAAATGGACCCTGTTATAGGCAGAGATGCTGAAATCAGAAATGTTATCCGTATTCTTTCCCGTAAGACCAAAAATAACCCTGTCCTGATCGGTGAGCCTGGTGTTGGTAAAACAGCAGTTGTAGAGGCTCTGGCACAGCGTATCGCCAGTGGTGATGTACCAACCGGACTTAAGGATAAAAAGATATTTGCTCTGGACATGGGAGCACTTGTTGCAGGAGCCAAATACAGAGGCGAGTTTGAAGAGAGACTTAAAGCCGTTCTTGAGGATGTAAAAAAGAGTGAAGGTGAGATACTTCTCTTTATCGATGAGCTCCATACTATTGTCGGTGCAGGTAAGACAGACGGTGCCCTTGATGCCAGCAATATGTTAAAGCCTATGCTTGCAAGAGGCGAGCTCCACTGTATCGGTGCTACTACACTGGATGAATATAGAGAATACATCGAAAAAGACCCGGCTCTTGAACGTAGATTCCAGCCTGTAACAGTTGATGAACCAACTGTAGAGGATACAATCTCTATCCTTCGTGGACTTAAAGAGAGATATGAAGTATACCATGGCGTTAAGATCATGGATAATGCTCTGGTTAGTGCAGCAACACTTTCAGACAGATATATTTCAGACAGATTCCTTCCGGATAAGGCCATCGACCTTGTTGATGAAGCCTGTGCCCTTATCAAGACAGAGATGGATTCAATGCCTGCTGAGATGGATGAGCTCAATCGTAGGATATTACAGATGCAGATAGAAGAGGCTGCTCTGAAAAAAGAAGATGACTCACTCAGCAAGGAGAGACTGACTAATCTTCAAAAGGAACTTGCAGAACTTAGAGCTGATTTTGATAACCGCAAGGCTCAGTGGACAAATGAGAAAGCTTCTGTTGATAAGCTTGCTGCTCTTCGTGAACAGATAGAAAACATGAATAATGAGATTCAGAAGGCTCAGAGAGAAGGCGACCTTGAAAAGGCAGCGGAGTTACAGTATGGTAAGCTTCCTGCTCTTAAGAAAGAACTTGAAGATGTAGAAGATAGCGTAAAAGAAGAGGAACTGTCTCTTGTTCATGAAAAAGTAAGTGAAGAAGAAATTGCCAAGATCATTTCTAAATGGACAGGAATACCTGTATCAAAGCTTACAGAAAGTGAGAGAAATAAGACACTTCACCTTGGAGAAGAACTCCATAAGAGAGTTGTTGGTCAGGATGATGCTGTTACAAGAGTCTCAGAAGCAATCATGAGATCCAAAGCCGGAATCAAGGACCCATCCAAGCCTATCGGATCATTCCTGTTCCTTGGCCCAACAGGTGTTGGTAAAACAGAGCTTGCCAAGGCCCTTGCAGCTTCACTTTTTGACAACGAAAGCAATATGGTCAGGATCGATATGTCTGAATATATGGAAAAATACAGTGTATCAAGACTTATCGGTGCAGCACCGGGATATGTTGGCTATGAAGAAGGCGGTCAGCTTACTGAGGCAGTTCGTAGAAAACCATACGCGGTTGTATTGTTTGATGAGATAGAAAAAGCTCATCCTGATGTATTCAATATCCTGCTGCAGGTACTTGATGATGGACGTATTACTGATTCTCAGGGAAGAACAGTTGATTTTAAAAATACTATAATCATTTTGACTTCAAATATTGGAGCCCAGGATCTGTTGGATGGAATAAGTGATGATGGAGAGATCAGCTCTGATGCAGAAAATGGTGTAATGGAACAGCTTAGAATGCATTTTAGACCTGAATTCCTCAACAGACTTGATGAGACCATAATGTTTAAACCTCTGACAAAAGGAAATATTAGTGGTATCATAGATTTAATTGTGGCCGATCTTAACAAGAGACTTGCAGACAGAGAGATAAGCATTGAGCTTACAGACGCTGCCAAGACATATGTAGTTGATAATGCATATGAGCCAACCTATGGAGCAAGACCTCTTAAGAGATACATACAGAAATATGTCGAGACAATGTCAGCTAAACTGATCCTTGAAGATAAGGTGGAGCCTCATGATTCCATCATCTTTGATGTTCAGGCTGGAGAACTTGTTGCAACAGCTGTTCATACAGGCCGCTTAGAAAGTGAGAAATACAATTGATACCAAATGATCCAGTCATGCTGCTCAGTTATATCAACATGCAGCTGAGAGATAATTACAACACTCTGGAGGCACTTCAAGAGGGCCTTTCTTTAAGCAATGAAGAAATGAAGGCTATCATAAGTAAGCTGGAAATGATAAGCTATATTTATAACCCGGCGTTAAACCAGTTTAAATAATCAAATGAGTAAATGAGTCACTGGGGACGTATCAAATTGACTCATTTTGGAACAAAACGAGTCAATTTGATACGTCCCCAGTGACTCGTTTATCGCAAGAGGAGCTGCGCTTATGACATACTTCACCTGTTTTTTCCTTGATAATGAAAAAGACATAATAGTGAGCCTATACAAAGATCTGGATAGGCTCTATTATGTTCTGACCACACCGAATCACAGTAGTGGAAATCTTATAAGGAATTTGTCAAAAGTGTGCAGATTGCCACTTTCCAAAGATGACGACAACAAACTCATCATCAAGGGTGAAGTCCCTTGCTTTATAGATGGCTGTAATGAAGAACAGTACATCTTTAAAATGGGTGAAACAGAGATAGCAAGCATAAGTGCCCAGGGCGATATCGAGATGAAAGCAACCATCCCTGCTATTGCCAAGACTCTCATGAGTCAGACTAAAGAATTTCACCTTGAAAAAGGGAAAACTATTTTCAAGACATATATACGCAAAGATCTTAAATTTCACGCGGATCTTCATACTCATATGAATGGAAATCTTCCGGGCGATATTTTGATTGCCCTCGGAATCTATCATCAGATCCGTTATCCATTATATTATGTCAAAAAACTGGGCCTTGAACTGACAGATGCTCAGTGGGAAAAACTGAATATCCAGAGAGAAAAGGTTTCAAGACAGTTTGTTTCTTCCGACCTTAAGGGCAAGTATCTTGATCGAAGGATCAATGACAATACCTTCATTAACTTTGCAGATCTGATACTAGGTAATCTTGATAATGCAGAGATGAACATAGTCAAGATCCGAGGTTCCCTTGCAATCATCAAGGATGGACAGGCTGTTTTTACCAACCTAGAAAAAGTGTATCTCTATCGCTATGTATTCTGCAAAGGCCAGGAAAGCGAAGAAAAAATAGAGCTAAACCGTATAGAGCAGATCCCTGATGAAGGCGTAAAATCAGCACTTAAGCAGATGCTGAAAGACAAGGAAAGTCTGCCATACTGCCACAATACTCTTTTTCAGGATAAATTATTGTGGATTGCCAGAAATTATAAGAAACAGGGAATAGTATATGCGGAAATAAGCGATACTACTCTGGTAAAAAAGTATGAGTCTATAGAAATGCTCAGGCAGGTCCATGAAGTAATGCCTGAGATCTACAAAGAAACAGGAGTAATGATCAGGTTCCTTGCCGCTATGCGTAGGATTCCGCTAACCATTGTCAAAGACGCCGTGACACCAGCCAACTACCTTGAGCAAAACCTTGAAGTCCTTAAGGCGACAGCTCTTGATCCTTACGTTGCAGGCTGCGATTTTGTTGGTGAAGAGATAAATGATATCATCACCTTAAAACCCGCATTCAAAGAGATTGTTAAGATAGCCAGTAAGGATCCAAGCTTTGTTATTAGAGTACATGCCGGTGAAAATGACAGCCAGAAAGACAATATAGCTCACAGTATTGCCTGTGTAAGAGATTCGCTGCTTCCAGGACAGAAGATGCCTAAGATGCGCCTTGGCCACGGATTATATACCTACAGCCCGACTTCCAAAAAAGGCAGGGAAGTGTTGAAACAGCTTAAAGAAAATAACGTGGTGCTGGAGTTCCAGATCACAAGTAATGTAAGGCTCAACAACCTCAACTCCCTTGAGCACCATCCGCTGAAGCAGTACTTGAAACAAGGCATACAGTGCGTTCAGGGAACTGATGGTGCAGCATTATACGGCACCAACTCTATTGATGAGCAGCTCTCCCTTGAAAAGATGCTTGGTCTGTCAGAATCGGATCAGCTCCTGATGAAAGAGGCAGAGACCAGGATCATTGAAGATAGCCGCAGGGCTTATTCTGACAAGAAGCTTGCCTTTGAGCAGATGATGAATGGCCGTGATATGGAAGAAGTTCTTCTTGAAAAAATGAAGGCTGTAAAGATCACCAAGAAGATAAGTGAAGATGCACTTAAATTAGATGCCAATACAGAACTGAAAAATCAGATCAGTGAGATTACCTGGGACAGACTTCCCGTTGTTCTTATTGGAGGCAGCTTCAATACAGAGAACAGGGCAACCAAGCTCAGCAGCAATGCCACAGCTCAGCTGGACAAGCTTCTAGAGTACCTTAGCCCTGAAGAAGTAGTATTTGTAATAGGTCATAAGCTGACTGGTTATGAGAAATATCTTTTGGACCACAATAAGAAAGGCTTCAAGATATATTCAGTAGTTCCATCCCTCATTACAAAAAAAGAAGCTGACAAGATCAAGGCAGCAGGCGTAATAGTGAGGGTATCCACTGAATCTCAGGGAATGGGTATCTATAAGAGCTTTAACTATGAGATATTTGAGCGTAGACCTTCAATGGTAGTAGCCTTTGATGGCAACAGCGCAGCAGCCAACCTGATCCAGGAAGCCAAAAACGGCAAAGGCATGTCCGAGATATTTGTCTGGGGACATTCCAAGAACCTGAGACAAAAAGCTTCATCACTTCATGGATACGTATTTACATTTGATGAAGAAAACTCCATAGTTGATACCATTACAAGCCTTCAGAAAAAGCTTGCTGAAAAGATGAATAAAGGCGAATGAAAGTGACTATTCCTCCAGCAGCTTTAGTTGAAAACTGGTTTATAGCGAGTGAAAACACATTTTGCCGATAATAGATAATTGAAGAAACGTACAAGTTGTTGTATACTTAAAAGTGAGAAAATACAACCGCTTGTACGTTTATTTATGCTTTAAGAGCTTTTCCTTTCATGATATAAATAACGATTCGCTTTGACGCGTATATATACAAGCATAGAGAGGGCAGATGGAGAAAAAAAGAACAATAGACATTCACTGCCATATAATGCCTGGCGTGGATGATGGCTCGCCTGATATTGAGACAAGCCTTGCAATGTTAAAAATGGCTGTGAATGACGGGATAGAGCAGATCATTCTGACACCCCATTACAAGCCAATGCACCATAATGTAAGACCACAGAAAAATGAACTGTACAGACAAAAACTGCAGCAAATAGCTCAGGAAAAAGGAATTAAAGTCCAACTTTTTTCAGGAAATGAAATCTATTACAGTGGGGAAACGCAGGAACAGCTGGTGAATAGAGAGATATGCACACTGGCAGGTTCTGACTATGTTCTTGTAGAATTCCATCCGACAGATATATACAGCAATATTCACAATGCTATGTATCAGATAATCAGCGCAGGATTTACACCTATCCTGGCACATGTAGAGCGATATTCTGATATTGTATCACATCCCAAATACGTAGACGAACTGATTGCCCTTGGGTGCTATATTCAAGTCAATGCATCCAGCGTAATGGGCAAGTATGGTTTAGGCACAAGGCTTTTTACCAGAAAGCTTATTAAATCGAGAAAAGTACATTTTGTTGCTACTGATGCCCATGACACAGAAAGAAGAGCACCTCGTTTGTCAGAGTGCAGAGAATATGTAGAACGCAAAACAGACAGCTCATATGCAGACGACATTTTTTACAACAATCCTCTTGCTGTTATCAAAGGTGAGATCATATAAGTCCTTGTGAACAAACTTATAAATTCCAATTATCAATATTATCTCACACTAATATATTGAGTAATAATTACCGAAATATAGTTTATATTATAGAGGAATAAAAGTTTATGGGAAAAGATGATAACGTTATAGAGATCAATCTTGGTGAACTTATAGGAGTGCTTATCAGCAGAGCATTTCTGATCATCAGTGCCGGAATATTTTTTGGACTTGTATGCATGTTTGTCAGCAAGTTTGTTTTAGCGCCGGTCTACGAATCCACAACCAAGATATACATCCTGAACAAGGATGAAAGCTCATCCATAACCTATAGTGATGTGCAGATCAGTACACAGCTCACGCAGGACTACGCAGAGCTTATTAAGAGCAGGTATGTTCTTGAAGAGGTGATACAGCGACTTCGACTGGATGTTGATTATGATGATCTCTATGAAAAGCTTTCAATCGTTACACCAAGCGATACGCGAATAGTTGCCATTACCGTTGAAGATGAGGACCCCATGATGGCTATGAAGATGGCCAACAGCATCAGAGAAGTTGCTTCTGAACACATCACCAACGTAATGGATATTGATGCCATAAATGTTGTTGAGACTGCCAATATGCCTATGGAAAAAGCAGGACCAAGTGTCCTCAAGTGGACAGTCATCGGCGGAGCTCTGGGAGTCATTCTGGTGTGTGTAGTAGTACTTCTGGAATACCTTATGGATGATTCCATCAAATCCTCTGATGATGTGGAAAACTATCTGGGACTTAGTACACTTGCTCTTATACCTATGGCAGTTGAAGAAACCAAGAAGAAATAAAAGAGGGGAACCCTATGCAGAGTGCAAAATTGCATTTTAGCGCAGCTGAAAATAACTATCAGCAAAAGGAAGCATATAAAACGCTTAGAAGTAACGTGGAATTTAGCGGACAGGATGTCAGAGCTATTTCGATAACAAGCTGCACGCCTGGTGAAGGTAAGACCAGTGTTGCTATGGCTCTTGCAAGAGCTTTTGCAGAAGCAGGAAAAAAGACGGTGCTTGTAGATGCGGATATGCGTAAATCAGTAATGGTAGGCCGATACAAGACAGGAACTGTCAGACTTGGCCTTACTCATTGCCTTGTTGGTAGAGAAAAACTCTCTAGTGTAATATGCGAAACGGATGTACCAAATCTATACATTGTCTTTAGCGGACCGGTACCCCCTAACCCAAGCGAACTTCTTGGCGGCCGCATTTTTGGCAAAGTCCTTGATAACATGAAAAATGTTTTTGACTATGTGATCATTGATACACCGCCTCTTGGAAGCGTAATTGACGCGGCTGTCGTATCCAAGCAGTGCGATGGAACCATTATGGTAATTGAGGACAACGCCATTAGTTACAGGTTTGCACAAAAAGTTAAGGATCAGCTGGATAAAGCAGGTGCTAAGCTCTTGGGAGCAGTTCTAAATAAAGTTGATATGTCCGGAAAAGGCTATTACGGCCATTACGGCAATTATTATGGCAAGTATTATGGAAAATACTATGGCAAGTACTATGGCCAGTATGGCAATACTCAGGACAATGGACCTGCAAGGCCTGAGCAAAAAGAAGAGGTAGGAATCGACGTTGATGAGGAACTTGATTATATCGAAGGAATAGTCAGGAAGGGCTGATGGAGGAACTGGAGCTTGAGAAAAGGGAATTTTCTGGCAATAGTTTTCATACTGCTTAGTGTATTGATCATTGTGGCCAGTGTATACATGTACAGAGGAATGGATAAGATTGCTCCTGAGTTCAGATTTTCTGCGCTGGATATTACTTATAACGACGAAACAACTGAAAGAGATCTGCTTCAGGGAATAAAAGCATTTGATGCAAAAGATGGAGATGTTTCTGACAGGATTGTCATTGAAAAAGTCGTTGCCAATGAAGAAGCTGGCACTGCTGTCGTTTATTATGCAGTCAGCGACTTGAGCGGCAATGTGACCAAACAGTCCAGGATATTTCCTGCAGAATTTAAAACAGATGAGGAGGAAATGTTTTTAGGGGAGACATTTGAAGACAACAGTGCAATAGAGATATCATTTGATGAAATGAGTAGTGCATTCGGGGGATCAGATGAAGGAACTGAAGCTACAAGTGGCGCTTCTGTTGAAGAGTAGAATCTGATAGCAGCGTCATAAAAGCAGACGAGGTTGATGCCTATGAAAAAAAAGTCGAGAGTGTTCCTGGTAATATGGGCTGTATTTGCAACTCTTGTGGCAGCAGGACTTATAGCCTTTGAAGTACTCAGGATATTTGGAAAAACAAGTCTTGATTCCAAATCAGTGACCAGCACTCCTATGCTTGAACAATCTGATGAACAGCAGGATAGCGCAACTATGGCTGATACAGAATGGGAAGCTGACTGGGTGCGCTATAACGGAGCCATTTATGATTACAATGATGATATCAAGACCTTTTTGATCATGGGAATTGATAAAACAGATGAAGTTATACCTGTTGCAGAAGGCACAGATGGAGGACAGGCAGATGGTCTGTTCCTACTGGTACTTGATCCACGAACAGAGAGTATCAAAGTCATAGCAATTAACAGAAATACCATGACCGATGTGGATATCTATGACGATCATGGCAGATATATGACGACAACTATTGCTCAGATAGCAGTCCAGCATGGTTTTGGCGATGGCGTGGAAGAGAGCTGTGAGTATCAGGTCAAGGCAGTATCCAAACTCTTTTACCAGCTTCCGATACATGGTTATGCAGCCATCAATATGAGCGCTATTTCAACTATCAACGACAATATTGGCGGAGTTGATGTGGTAGTCCTTGAAGATCTGACCTCAGTTGATAAGACCCTCAAAGAGGGTGAACAGGTACATCTCATGGGAGATACAGCTTTTACCTATGTAAAATATAGAGATGTTTCTGAGTATAAATCTTCTGATAAAAGACTTCTCAGACAAAAGCAGTATCTTAAAGCCTTTATTGAAAAGGCAAGGGTAAAATCCCGTGAAGATTCATCCACAGCACTGGATATCTATACATCCATCACATCATACATGACCACAGATATCACTGCCGATGAATTGACTTATCTGGTACCACTTATAAACGAATATGAATTTGATTCTGAAGACATCATCACACTGGAAGGAACAACCAAGAAAGGTGAGGATTTCGAAGAGTTTTACGTAGATGAGGACGCTCTGTATGAGACGATTCTTGACGTTTTTTATGTAAAGATCGGATAAGACAAAATTACTTAATGAAAGTAGGCTGAACAAAGTATGAGACCTAAGTTTTGTTATAGGGCGATCAGTGCTGTGATTACTCTTTTGCTTCTGGCAGGGACATTGTCAGGATGTTCAGGGGAAAAAGAAGAAGAGGAATTATCAGTAGATGAGACATTAAAGATAGTAAGAGAGACCAATGAAGATATTTTTGGCTGGATATATGTGCCCGGAACTTCTATCAATGGACCTCTTTTGCAGAATAAAGATGGCGAAGATGATTTCTATCTGTACCATAACTACCTCAAGGAGTTTGATACAGACGGAGCGGTGTTTATTGAATCTGCCAATCTTCCGGATATGACAGATTTCAATGAGATAATCTATGGCAAGCCCAATAGCAGCACCGGTTTTATTGATCTGTATAGTTTTGAGGATAAAGACTTTTTTGACCAACACGATACCTTGTATATCTACCTTGATGGCAATGCCCTGACTTACGTCATATTCATGGTGTATGAGAGGGAAAATAACAATATCCTTGAAAAATACGATCTGACTTATGCCAGTGGATGCCAGCAGTTTATTGATGAGATAAATACCACCAAGTCCATGAACAAGCACGTCAGGGACGGCTGGGAAAATATGATAGAGACCAATAACTTTATAGTGACTTTGACTGCGGTAGATGATAGCAGCGATAAACAGCTCGTTGTCATGGGATGTCTCGTTGGAGATGCTGCAGGAACTATAGACAGATGGTTTGATGTAGAATAAAGTCAACACAACATTTGAATCATATATCAGATAATACTATAAATGAAATTATAAAAATAGCACTTGAATATTAATGATATTTAGTGTATTGTCGATGGAAGTTTGCGGTAACAGTTTACATATAATTTAGAATTATATAATTTTTATATGATTGAATTGTAAATGTAAAAATATTAATATATGTTTAGAATATCGTATTCTATGTATGTTTAAGAGTTGCATTTTATAAGGCTTGCAGAATGATTCAAATAAAGATGCACATTATAATACCACTAATTGTTAAAGCGTCAAAAAAGTGTTGAAACGAGGGTATAATATTATGAAAAAAAGAATTATAGCATTAGTGATGGCTAGTTTTATGATGGTTTCGATGCCTGCATATGCTGCAGACTCAACTACAGGTAGTCTTAGTCCTACAGCAGAAGAAATCATTGAGCGCATGCAGAAACAGTTGGATGATCAGAATAAGACTATTACGGAGTTGACCAAGAGTCTTAATACAGCGCTTAGCAAGATTTCCACCAGTTCGGGATCTTCATCTTCAGGCTCAAGATCAAGCTCATCGCCATCTCCACAATATCAGGCAGTAGTTAGAAATGCAGCTGCAGCTGGAATGACAGTTGGCGAGTACATGAATAATGCAATCGTTTCATCATCTGGAGTAGTTGGTGCAACCCCAATCGGACAGGGCGGACACGTTGTTATCAACGGCAAGCGAAGCAATGTTGTATTTACATTGTCACCAGCCCGTGGCAGCGCAGGATCAGCGCAGGGACTTGCATCTTCCCTTGGCGGAACATTGCTGAATGTTGTCAATGTCTCATCAACAGTAGGCTTTAGCAATGCATCTGTTAACTTCTATGTAAAAGGCCTTACAGACAACAATCTCGTATCTGTATACCAGCTTCAGAATGGTTCATGGGTACAGATTACAGTAACTGAGTGCAGAAAAGACCACGTAGTAGTTAACATGACCAGCACCGGAGTGCTCGCATTCATTAGGATTGCTTGATAATATAATTTATTTTCATAGACCATACCAGAGCGCAGGACAACAACCTGCGCTCTTTTCTTTTATGAGTGAGTCACTGGGGACGTATCAGATTGACTCATTGTGCACAATGAGTCAATCTGATACGTCCCCAGTGACTCATTTTTCACAGTTTCCTGTATAAAAACTGTATTAAAGCGCCATATTTTAATTGTTCAATTGTTTTAGAGCATGCTTTTTTAGGATAAGATAATATTATATAAAACAGTACTTCTGCTTGAAAAACGGGGATTGTAATAAAGAGCAGAGGATTTTTTTGGAGGGTATGATGAAATTGTTGGGAATTAAAAAAATCAAAGACGAGTATCTTAGTGTTTTGAAACAATTTACGGCTTCTATCATTCTGATCTGTATTAGCCTTTTTTTCTCGTCAATATTAGAATGCTCGTGGAATTATCATTCATTCGATGAGACTATCACTATTGTTTCCAAATTTATCGCATATTTTGCTTTCCTTTTGGGAATTGGAGTTCTCTTATGTGAAAGCATCATTCTGTATAAAAAGAGTATCCAGGAAGGCTATTCCTTCAAAAAAGATATTATAATCTATGCTGCTATCATTCTTGTAGCAACGATAATTGCTGCTTTTACGGCATATTTTGAGAGCTACTATTCCTATCACATAGTAGGTATGAGCTTTACATTCTTGTCAGAATGTGTTCTCAAGTGCATAACATGCTATATAGTCACAATTCTGGCAATATCAGTATATCTTTTGTATAAAAAATCCGGAGAAAACTTTGAACTGTATTGTGCCAAAGTATTTAGCGGAGTTGTTAAAACTGGAATTATATACATTATCATGTTAATAGCGACTTTTGCTATCACTGAAATATTCGACACCCTGATTTTCTCTATATACAGATTAAACATTGCAGAACGAGCAATGCTTATGTACATGGGATTGATCTTGTATCCGGGAATTCTTATGGGGATGACCAGTGCTCAAAATTCATTGTCAAAATTTGAAAATGCGATCTTGAAATATCTTTTCCCTATAGTTGTAAGTATAGCTTACTTCATTGTATACCTATACATTTTAAAGATAATCATCACATGTAAACTTCCGTCCAATGAAGTGTTTGCAATTTCAACAGCTCTTTTTATCTGTGGAATACCTGTATGGATCATGGCCCAGGGCTGTGATAGAGATAACAAACTATTCAGATTTATGCCATTTTTATCTATTCCATTTATAGTTCTGCAGATAATAAGCCTTTCTATTAGAATAGGTGCCTATGGCCTTACGACTTCGAGATATTTTGGAGTAGTAGCAATAGTTTTAGAAATGCTCTTTTTTGCACTATATATCATCTCCATAATAATTAAAAAAGACCTTATACCAATTATGCTATTTGTTATCATGGCTACAGCATTTTCAGTATTAGTCATTCCCGGCGTCAATGTTTTTGACGCAATTCTGCTTTCACAAAAGGGCGCTTTAGAAGAGTATGTAAAAAACGCTGGAACTGAACATAGCGAAGACCCGGTGTTGCTTAAGAATGCCAGGGAAGCTTATTTTACAATAAACAATGATAGCGGTTATGCAGGTGATAGATATATAGAAAAGACATTAACATCTGAGCAGATTGAATTGTTGAGAAATTACAATTATGCATCAGAAGAATATGATAATGAATTCTATGTCTCATCTGAACATGAGCTGGCTTCAATAGATGTCAGTGATTATAGCAAGATTCATACAATTAAGATCATAACGGATATAGATAATGAAATTGATATTTCATCTTTTGATATTGAAAACGAAGATGGTGTAGAACTTGGAAAGATGGATTTAGTGCCACTAGTAACAGAATTGATCAATATCGATGATTCTACCTCCATAGAATATGATACAAAGGATAAGAATAAGGAAGAACTTATATCTGAACCAATAGAACTTGATTCCGGAAAAATGTTTTTAATAACTTATATTTCAATATCAGGTACCAATAACGAAGAAATAGAACTGTCTCACATTTACCTTGAAGGATATGTATTGGAAAAATAATGAGTCACCGGGGACGTATCAAACTGACTCATTGCGCACAATGAGTCACTGGGGACGTATCAAATTGACTCATTGGTATATTTTTTTGTGTGAGCTCAAATAGAAATCCGCACAGGCTGCGGATTTCGTGAGAATATGATTCAAGAGGCAAATAGGCTCTGCGACGAAGTCGCCTTTAAATAGCCTATTTGCAGTTATTTTGACACGAAGTGGCAAAATGAGTCAATTTGATACGCTATCCCTGACTTTTATGTTATTCAATCAGTCCGTTGAGGAAAGTAATAATATCATTATTAGCCTGCTCACTCTCTGGATATTCCATGTTGATAATGTTGAATACATGTTTCATTTCGCTTCCTTGACTCTCATAGCTATGTAATTCATGTTCAAAGCCGTTTTCAGTCATGTATGCATCAAGTTTAAGTGTTTCCTCACCAGTCGTCATATCATCTGGTGTTGTGATGATGTAAGTATATGGGAATGTAGAAGCGTCAATTATGGAGTATAGATCCAGATGACTCATAAGTTCATCATTGTTTAAAATCTCTTCGCCAATTGTATCGGCAACATATCCATTAGGACCTCCAGCTCCCAGATTATCTTTTATAGCGAGAATATCAGTGGCTGGGCAAGTGGCAACAACAGCCTTGAAATCAAATGGAAGCGGCTCAACTTCAAAGTACTCCTGAAGTTCAGGTGAAGCCTGAATAGCCGCTGAAAGAAGAATATAATAGCCACCAGCGCTATCACCACTGATAAACATATTGTTTAGATCGAAATGGTATTCCTCTGCGTGATCTGCAATGTAATGATAAGAAGCAAACAGTTCCTGAATGACATCTTTAAAATCTATATCACCACCAACATGGGAATATTCAGGAGCAGCTACGACATAGCCATTGTCTCGATAAAATTGAGCATGCTCTGTATTGATTTCTTTTGTACCTCCTACGAAACCACCGCCATGGACTTCAATAATGCCCGGTGTTGATTCTGTCGCATCTTGCGTTCCGAAAAGATCCATAGTATGGGATTCGTTTCCATCATCAATATAAGGAACATCTGCAATGACATCTCCCTCAATCACTTCGTTTTCTGCTTGATCTGCGCCTATGATCTCATTGAGCTGTGCATCTCCCGAGGTGGAATTATTTGACTCGGCAGAATTTACACCTTCAATATTTTCGCCATTTGACGTAGAAGTAGAAGAGCTACTAGAACATCCAGTAATAATCATTGAAACGGACATAAAAGTAGCGGTCATAAGAACCAATAATTTCTTTTTCAGCATAGTAACCTCCCTATTATTTAATTGTTTTTTGCTGTAAGTACCATTTTATTCATGATTTATACTAAAACAATACTTTGATTTGACACCATCGTACCATTTCAGTTACGATGAATGCTGAATACAGAGGATGGAATCTCGTATTACAGGCGTATAGAAAAATGGGGTGGAAAGATATGGTTGATAAAGAACTTGTTCGATACTTATATCAGAATAAGATCACATACAGTAATATTGGGGAGTATAGACAAAATATTCGTAAATACTTTAAAACAGATGAGGAATGCAATCGTTTTATCGAGGGGAATGTTGGGGAATGCTTTTTGGCCAATTATAAAGAGTTTATGGAAGAAAATCAGAACTTTGATGTTTTCCCGATAACACAGCAATACGGACATTCAGCAGAATCAAATTTTTATTCTGTTGAATATGTGGTGAGCGGAAATTTTCCATGTTTGGTCGGAGAGAAAAATATAATGCTCAGGACAGGAGATATTTTGATTCTGAGTCCAAATACGCGGCAGCAACTATTTCAATTTTCGACCGATGATCTCATAATTTGTGTAGTAATCCCACCTGACCGAGTTTCATTGTTGTTTCCAAGGCTTCTGCGACATGATAATGCTCTTAGCCGGTTGTTTACGGATGAGTCGACGATATATTTACCAAGAACCAAAGATGATCCATTTTTTCGAGAAAACTTCAATGAACTTTATCAGTATATGCAAGGAAAAAACACAAACATGAAGGTTAGTGACGATTACCATGAGGTCAGACTGGAGGAAATCTTATTCCATATACTATTTGCAGGTGATGGTGAGATGAGGCTGCTTTCGGAACTGGATGATAATGACAGGATCGTATATCAATTTATAGAATACATACAAGAAAATTTGCAGGATGTTGACCTTCCATCGGTGGCTCGTCATTTTGGGTATCATGAGTCTTATGTCAGTCGCATGTTCAGAAAGAGTACAGGATACAGTTTTACAGAGATCCTGCGATCTTTAAAACTGAATAAAGCAGCTTTATTACTCATTTCTACCAACAAAAGTGTAGAGAAGATCATGAGTGAAATAGGATACTCTGGAAGAACTAATTTTTTTACCCAGTTCAAGAAGCAATACCTAGTATCTCCTCGGGAATATAGAGCGAAGAGCAGTGAAAACACAATGAGTTTGAGAGATGTGAAAAAAGAATTGTAAAGGTATATTGAAATAGACTTTACAATGTGATATTATCTCTATGTTTAAATTTGGTTAAATATGGAGGAAGTTTTATGTCACAAACAACTACAGCTACAACTAGAGAAAACAGTTCTTTCCAGACAATTGATATTGTGTATATTGGTATCTTTGCAGCACTTCTTGCAATCTGCTCATGGATCTCAATACCACTTACAGTACCGGTTACACTGCAAACATTTGGTGTATTCGTTGCCTGTGCTCTTCTTGGAGGCAAAAGAGGTACCGTATCTATTATAGTATGGATATTACTCGGAGCAGTTGGAGCACCTGTATTTGCAGGTTTCTCAGGAGGAATGGGAGTTCTTCTTGGATCAACAGGCGGTTATATCTTAGGATTCATTTTCACAGGCCTTATCATGTGGGCTTTTGAAAGATTTGTTGGAACAGCACTTTGGATGAAGATTGTATCTATGGTACTTGGACTTGCTGTTTGCTATACATTTGGAACAATCTGGTTCATGTATGTATATGGCAGAGCATATGGTGCCATCACACTTGCACAGGCTCTCGCATGGTGCATCACACCATTCCTGATCCCGGATGCATGCAAGATTGTGCTTGCAGCTATCATCAGCTCTAACAAGCAGATTCGTAAAGTTTTGCATTCATAAAAATATAACTGAAAATAGAAAATATTATACTGAAGCGAGCGTGTAGCGAGTTAACAGTAACATAGAATATCGAGAGAGAATAAATATTATGATCAAAGTAAGGGCACATCATGGCATGTGCCTTTTCTTTTTTATTGGAAAAGGCTACAGCAATGATTTTACAGAAAATATGTGGAGTTATAAAAAGAAGCTCCTTGAGGAAAATCCAATAGTCAAAATAGTTGCGGAACTTGATGATATCTGCGCAAAATGTCCCAACAACATATCTGAGGAAAAGGCAGATATATCCAATAAATTACAGGCATTAGCAGAAGATAGCCCGGCAAAAGAATGCATCAACACCGGTAGCAAAAGAGTCTGCACATCCCAAGATAAGGTTTTAAGATATGACAGGGGTGTGCTACAATATTTAGGTCTGGAATCAGGCTCTACGATGCATTTTAAGGACTTTTACGAGCTTGTGGAAGAAAAGATACTAAGGCCTGGAAACCGTCACAAAATATGTGGAGACTGTAGTTGGAGCGAATTATGTATTTATTCTACCAAATAAAATAATGCATCAGAACTGGATTTTGGACAAAAAAATTTTGGGAACAACTGGAACATGTTGTTTAAAATCGATTTTGTAGGGAAATTCAGGAGGCTTTTATGGGCAGCACAATATATGAACAGGTAAAAAAAAGAATGATCCGTTATGCCAAGGTTGATACTCAATCACAGCCATATAGCGGACAATGGCCAACAACAGACAAACAGATCAATCTGGCAAGGATGCTCAAGGATGAGATGGACTCAATTGGAGTTTCTGACGTCTATCTTGATGAGGAGAGATGTGTTGTATATGGCCGCATCCCTTCTAATATCAATAATGACAAAGCACAGGCAATAGGCTTTATAGCACACATGGATACTGCACCGGATGCAAGTGGTGAAAATGTAAAACCATGGGTACTTGAAAATTATGACGGCGGAGACATTACATTAAACAAAGAACTTGGTATAGTCATGAAAGCTTCGGATTACGCCAATTTACAGCAATACATAGGACAGGACCTGATCCTGACAGATGGTACAACTCTGCTCGGAGGTGATGATAAGGCTTCAATAGCAGCAATCATGACCATGGCACAGTATATATGTGAACATCCTGAATTTAAACATGGAGATATCTCGCTTGCTTTTACTCCCGATGAAGAAGTGGGCGGACTTGCCCAGGATCTTGATCTCGATAGATTTGGAGCAGGACTTGCCTACACCTTAGACGGAGATCATCTTGGCTGGTACGAGGATGAGACTTTTTATGCTTCTGAAGCAATTTTTGAATTCGTTGGAAGAAGTGTCCATACAGGCACGGCCAAAGGCATCATGATCAATGCTGTAGATATGGCAGGAGAACTGATGGCAATGCTTCCGTCAAATGAAAAGCCACAGTATACCTCAGGAGTAGAAGGTTTTTTCCACCTAATCTCATGTCAGGCAGACTGTGAGCATTCCAAGATCAGGCTTATCATCCGTGATTTTGACCATGATAATTTCATTAAGCGACAGGAATTGTTAAAGGAAATAGCAGATAAAATCGGCAGCAAATATGGTCAGGACAGAGTAAAGCTTACTATCAATCATCAGTACAGCAATATGAAAGAAGTTCTTGAAAAAACACCATTTTTAACTGATTATCTCAAAAAGGCCATAGAAGAAGCAGGCCTGACACCTGTCTGTGAGCCATTCAGAGGCGGTACAGATGGAGCAGCGCTATCCTTTAGAGGACTCCCATGTCCAAATCTCTCAGCCGGTTATGAAAATGCCCACGGAAGATTTGAATATGTTCCGATTCAGTCTATGGAGAAAAATGTGGAGATACTATTAAATATCTGCAAACGATTTGTAGATTGATATATTGTTTTTTGTGAGCTCAAACAGAAATCCGCACAGGCTGCGGATTTCGTGAGAATATGATTCAAGAGGCAAATAGGCTCTGCGGCGAAGCCGCCTTTAAATAGCCTATTTGCAGTCACTTTGTTACACATAAAAAAGGCAGGTTCATTGCGAACCTGCCTTTTTCTATAACATCTGCACTGCAAAGTGCATTATCTTAGAAGATTATTTTGTCCACTTCCAATCAGCTACTTCTGGAAGGTCAAGACCTACTTCATGGATGTACTGCTTGTGCTCAACGAGCTTGTCGCTCATGCGCTGGTAGAGGTAAGCACCGCGGTTTCCAAGCTGTGGAAGATACTTAAGAGCATCCTGTACTAAGTGGAAACGGTCGATGTTGTTCTGAACTCTCATATCAAATGGAGTTGTAATTGTTCCCTCTTCCTGGTATCCACGAACATGCATCAGTCTGTTGTTGTGACGACGATATGTAAGCTCATGGATCAGAGTAGGATAACCATGGAAGTTGAAGATTACTGGCTTATCTGTTGTGAAGAGCATGTCATACTCAGCGTGTGAGAGACCGTGTGGGTGCTCTGATGCTGGCTGAAGTTTGAACAAGTCAACAACGTTGATAAATCTGATCTTAACTTCTGGAAGTTCCTGGTTCAGGATTGATACAGCAGCAAGTGCTTCAAGTGTTGGTGTCTCACCTGCACAAGCAAATACGATATCTGGTTCCTGACCCTGGTCGTTTGAAGCCCAATCCCAGATGCTGATACCCTGTGTACAGTGCTTTACAGCCTGTTCCATTGTCAGCCACTGTGGACGAGGATGCTTAGATGCAACGATCACGTTTACATAGTTACGGCTTCTTACGCAGTGATCAAAGCATGAAAGCAGGCAGTTAGCGTCTGGTGGGAGGTAAAGACGTACAACGTCTGCCTTTTTATTTGCAATATGATCCATAAATCCTGGATCCTGGTGTGTAAATCCGTTATGATCCTGCTGCCATACGTTAGATGACAGAAGAAGGTTCAGAGAAGCAATCTCTTCTCTCCATGGAAGCTGGTTGCATACCTTCAGCCATTTAGCGTGCTGAGCTACCATTGAATCGATGATACGGATGAAAGCTTCATAGCTTGCAAAGAAACCATGACGACCTGTAAGGAGGTAACCCTCAAGCCAGCCTTCACACATATGCTCTGAAAGCATTGAGTCCATAACGCGTCCATCTGCATTAAGAGCGTCATCATAATCAACTGTTTCAGCATTCCATACTCTGTTTGTTTCTTCAAATACAGCATTCAGTCTGTTTGAATTTGTTTCATCAGGACCAAATACTCTGAAGTTACGAGACTCCTTGTTGAGTTCGATGATATCTCTAACGAACTTACCAAGTTCTGTCATATCCTGTCCGTCTTTTGCGCCAGGTGTAGTAACGTCAAATGCGTATTTACGGAAATCAGGAAGTCTAAGATCACGAAGCAGGAGACCGCCGTTACCATGTGGGTTAGCACCGATACGAGAATTTCCTGTTGGAGCAAGGGCTTTAAGTTCTGGTATGAGCTTGCCGTTTTCATCAAAGAGCTCCTCTGCGTGATAGCTCTTAAGCCATTTTGTAAGTACTTCAAGGTGATCGTCATGATCCATCATTACTGGTACCTGGTGTGCGCGCCAGTAATCTTCAACCTTGTCACCATTTACATAGGCAGGACCTGTCCATCCCTTAGGAGTTCTAAGAACGATCATAGGCCACTGAGGACGAGTAGTATCGCCTGTTTCACGAGCATGCTTCTGGATAGCTTTGATCTCTTCGATAACAGCATCCATAGCTTCAGCCATCTTTCTGTGCATTTCCATAGGCTCTGAGCCTTCTACGAAATATGGCTTCCATCCCATACCTTCAAAATACTTCACAAGTTCTTCGTGTGAAATACGTGAAAGGATAGTAGGGTTAGCAATCTTATATCCGTTAAGGTGCAGAATAGGAAGTACAGCACCATCTGTCTTAGGATTAAGGAATTTATTTGACTGCCATGATGTAGCAAGAGGACCTGTTTCAGCCTCACCATCACCAACAGTTACAGCAGCGATAAGGTCTGGGTTATCAAATACAGCACCAAAAGCGTGTGCGATAGAATAACCAAGCTCACCACCTTCATTTATAGAACCTGGAGTCTCAGGAGCGCAGTGGCTAGGAACACCACCTGGGAATGAGAACTGCTTGAACAGCTTCTGCATACCCTCTTCATCCTCACTGATGTTAGGATAAATTTCGCTATATGAGCCTTCAAGATAAGTATTAGCAACATAGAAATTTCCGCCGTGACCAGGACCTGATAATAAGATCAGATCAAGATCATATCTCTTGATCGCACGGTTAAGATGTACATAAACAAAGTTCTGGCCAGGAACTGTTCCCCAGTGACCTACGATCTTTTTCTTGATCATATCTGAAGTCAGAGGCTTCTTAAGGAGAGGATTCTCCAAAAGATATAGCTGTCCGGCAGATAGATAATTTGCTGCACGCCAGTAAGCATTCATTTTGGTGAGCAGCTCATCTGTGATAGGTCCTTTTTCTTCACAGACGATAGTTTTCACTTCCTCCATAATATCTCCCTTTCGAAAAAATAAATTATTGTTGATGGCTAATTTGCCATTTTTAGGCTTTTCTAGCCATTCATGCTAAGTTAAAAAAATAACACAATGAAGATAATATAACATGAAAGGAAAAAATACAATAGGTAAAACTAAAATAGTTTACATTCTTCTAAAAGTTAGCAATATATTAGCAAAAAAGAGCAATATTAAACTTGTTTGTATGGTCAAAAAAGTTAAAATATGAAGCAGTACCTTTGGGAAAACTATAATGCAAATACCTATGAGAAGGCCGCTATTACATGTGTAGTAGCGGCTTTTTTAGTGGCGAGCCAAGGGTGAGTCACCGGGGACGTATCAAAATGACTCATTGTGCACAATGAGTCATTTTGATACGTCCCCACTGACTCTTTTCGCATTATTGTGCATATAAAAACGATACGTGGTAAAATGATAATATCATAACTGTAATAATGTGAATCTTTTACGATAAGGATTAGGTAGCTATTATGATCAGCATGATATTAAAAATGTCGTTGAGTACAATGTTGTACATACTGCTTACTATTATTATTTGGTTTTGGATCAGGAAAACAGGCCTAAACACCTTGAAAAAAGTAATAATAGGAATTCTGTTTGGAATAAGTTCTATTCTATCCACGCATTTTGGAGTTAGTTATGAAAATATGATCATAAATGTCAGAGACATAGGCCCACTGGCAGCAGGACTGTTTTTCTCGCCTATGTCAGGTGTACTGTCAGGACTTATCGGTGGAATTGAGCGATATATAGCCGGAACGTATTTTGGCGTCAGCTCATATACCAGGATAGCCTGCAGTATTTCCACCTGCCTTGCAGGTTTCGTGGCCTGGGGTATGAATGTCTGGATGTTCAAGGGCAGAAAGCCTTCGCCTTTCTATGCCTTTTTCATGGGCGCTGTCATGGAAGTTTTCCACATGTACGTTGTATTTATCACCCATCGAAATGACATGAGGATGGCCTTTGTTGTAGTGGATACATGCTCAATACCTATGATCATCTTCACAGGAATTGGACTGGCAATTACATCTGTGCTATTGCAGATGTTTGCAGGTGAGTGGAGAAATCCTTTTACAAAAGAGAGCGACGAGGATATCTCGGTATCGCAGAAATTCCAACGCTGGCTGTTTATCATCACATCTATAGTGATCATAGGCAATTTCTTCTTTTCATACGCATTACAGAGCCAGTCAGCTTACCAGAATAGTCGGCTGATACTGGAAAACAGCTGCAGCAAGGTCAAGCATCTGATTGCCCTTGGTGTGGACAATGTTGAAGCAGAAAACTCTGTTATATACGATATCATAGCTCCTGACCGGGTAGTGCTCCAGGGAGAGCACCAGGGACAGGTGATTTCCAACAGCGAATATACAAGACTTGTTATAAATGCAGGACGTATCTATTCAGAAAAATACTTGGGAGTAGACTCCCTTGTATGTGTTGATGGAATTGATGACAATGTACTAGTGCTGGCTATGCCTGATAGTGAAGTCTATTGGTATAGAAATGCTGAAGCTTATGAAATAGGATTTGCTGACATACTTCTGTTCACAGTTATTTATGTCCTTATCGCATTTCTGGTAAACCAGATAGTAGTTAATAACATACGACTTATTAACGAATCACTTTCTAAAATTACAAACGGAGACCTCAGTGTTGTGGTAAGAGTCAGGGACTCATCGGAATTTGCTTCCCTTTCTGACGATATCAACCAGACTGTAGAGACATTAAAAGGCTATATCAATGCCGCTGAAAAAAGGATAGAGCAGGAGCTTGTTCTGGCGCAGACTATCCAGGAGTCAGCCCTGCCCAAGACATTCAAGTTCCCTGAAAGAGATGAATTTGAGATATATGCCACTATGAAACCGGCTAAAGAAGTTGGTGGTGATTTCTATGATTTCTTTTTTGTAGACAGACATACGATGGCATTAGTCATAGCTGACGTTTCAGGAAAAGGTATCCCGGCAGCACTGTTTATGATGAGGAGTAAAACTGCCATCAGGAGCCTTGCAGAATCGGGTGCAACCCCTGATGAAGTCTTATACAAGGCCAATAACGTCCTGTGTGAAGGAAATGATGCTGAGATGTTTGTTACAGCATGGATCGGAATAATCAATCTGAAAACAGGAATCATGAAGTGCGCTAATGCCGGTCACGAATATCCGGTCATAAAAAGAGCCGGTGGCGAATATGAACTCTTCAAAGATAAACATTCCCTGCCGCTTGCAGCAATGCCTGATGCCAGGGCAAAAGAGTATGAACTGCAATTAAATCCTGGAGATAAGATATTTGTCTATACTGATGGAATTCCGGAAGCCATAAACGAACAAGTTGAACAGTACGGAACCGATAAAATGCTTGAAACTCTTAATGATGTCAAGGATATGTCCATCACTAACACACTGCCATATGTTTATGCCAGCGTAAGAGATTTTAAGGGCAAGGCAGACCAGTTTGATGACATTACTATGATAGGATTTGAATTATATGGCTATTTAAATAAATAATTCAAATTTCCCATTTAATGGTTTGAATATTAAACAGGAAGTTTGAAAAATACACATTTATCCCCTATCTGATACTTAAACACCTATGAAGTGGGAGTATTAGCTAGGGGATTTACACAAGTACTGGAACCTTATCCGGATGAATAGATAGGAGTGATAGAGAATCGAGTCATTACAAATCAGATAATCTCAACAATGGAATGTTTATGTCACAATCGTACAATTCATGATATTGCAGAGAATAAATAGATTCATGCATACAATGAGTCATTTTGATACGTCCCCTGGTGACTCTTTTTTCTTTTTAGAAGTATCCTGTTATAGTATTATTTGTATAGAAGATGGGATTTTGCAGAATTTTAGAAGAGGTAATATCACATGAAATTATATACAGGAAGACCTGAGGGTAAAGATGACCGTCTCGAAAGAGAGATAAGGGTTTATGACTATCTGGAAGCGCTTGGAATAGAATTTGAACGAGTAGACCATGAGCCGGCTATGACTATGGAAGCTTGTCAGGAAGTGGACAAGGCTTTGGGGACTTTGATGTGCAAGAATCTGTTTCTTTGCAATAGACAAAAGACAAGGTTTTATCTGTTGCTAATGCCCGGAGACAAGAAGTTTAAAACCAAAGAGCTTTCAAGTCAGATAGGGTCTGCCAGACTATCTTTTGCTGATGCAGAGGATATGCTTAAATATCTTGATATAGAGCCGGGCGCTGTTAGTGTTATGGGACTTTTGAATGATAAGGATCATGCAGTTACGCTTCTTGTTGACGAGGATGTTATGACTGGAGATTATATAGGATGCCATCCTTGCGTAAACACTTCCAGCTTGAAAATCAAGACTTCTGATATTATTGACAGATTTCTGCCTGCCACTGGGCATGGCATGCAGATTGTACATCTTGTAGGAGAGGACTAGGTTTTAAGTCACAAGAATACATAGATTTTTGCCATTTTGTGTCAAAAATCCTGAAAACAAGCCATCTATAGGCAGCTTCATGCATATACTTCCTGTTGGAAAATCATAAAATGCAAAAACCAATAGGCAAAATCAGCTTAAAAAACCTATTGGAAAATAGAAAAACGCAAAAACCAATAGGTAAAATCAACTTCAAATACCTATTGGAAAATAGAAAAAAACAAAAACCAATAGGAAAACCCAACTTAAAACCTATTGAATAATTGAAAAAGGGAATTATCTTCAAGATATATAGTTGTAAGCTGGAACCTTTATTACGGACATATTTCCCTCTTATTGATTTTGATCCGTAGAATTAAGGCTCTTGTTACGGATTTATTTTAAATATTCTTATTTTGGTCCGAAAGAATAGGTTATTTTTTTCGGACTCTTTTTATATTTCCAGATTTTAAGCCGAAATGCCTTCACTGTGCCCTTAAGTAACATAGTGTTTCTTTTAATTGCGGGTCAAATGTTATATATTTAATATAGGTGTTTTGTACTTTTTGAAATGATTGTTTTTGGAGGAATGGTATGACAGAAGAAGTTAAGAAGAGCCTGGAGTTTGTAAAAAAGACTCTTGAGGAAGCAATGATATATGGACAGGCAAGTTCCATCATCAATTTTGATATGGAGACCATATGCCCGCCTGCAGGAATGGAGAGAGAAGGAGAGGTTGCTGCATTCCTTGGAAATAAGGTATTTACACTGCTCAAGCAGGATGAATTTATTAAGGCTGGAGAAGTACTCTATGCTCATAAGGATGAGCTGGACGAAGAGACAGCAGTGCTGGCAACAAGCCTTCATAAAGACTATATCCGCAATAAGAATATCACACCGGAGATGAACCTTGAGTTCTCCAAGATCTACAACAAGTCTTATGTTGACTGGGTAAATGCCAAGCAGAAAAAGGACTACAGCATATTTGCACCATCTCTTCAGGCAGTAAAAGATATTGAAATCAAAAAGGTTGAGCTTCTTGATGAGAAAAAAGAAGTATTATATGACAACTTTATCGATATGTACGAGCCTGGTATGACTACCAAAATGCTGGATGAGTATTTTGACAAGTGCCGTGAGCGCCTTGTTCCAATGCTTAAAAAGATCCAGAACAGCAAAAAGAAGATTCGTACTGACTTCATGTTCAGGACTGTAACAGATGAAGCTCAGCAGAAGATGGCAAGATATCTTCTTGAAATCATGGGATATGACTTCAACAGAGCTGCATTCACTACAACAGAGCATCCTTTCACAACAGGTATCGGCAAAAATGATGAGCGTGTAACAACTCATTATTATCCAAATATGTTCATATCAAGCATGTATTCTATCATCCACGAAGGCGGACATGCACTGTTTGATATGTATTCACCTGCAGAGCACTGGGATAGCTTTATCGAAACAGAAAAGAGTATGGGTCAGCATGAGTCTGTTTCAAGATTCTACGAGAACAGGATCGGCAGATCTGAAGCATTTATCCACCTGATTTATGACAAGGTAAAAGAGATATTCCCTGAAGTCATGGCAGATGTTTCTGAGCGTGAGTTATATGAGGCAGTCAACTATGTTGAGGCTTCACTTATCAGAACAGAAGCTGATGAGTTTACATATAACTTCCACATCATGATCCGTTATGAGCTTGAAAAAGAGCTTCTTAATGGCAATATTACTATTGAAGAGCTTCCACAGAAGTGGAATGATAAATATGAAGAGTATCTTGGAGTACGCCCATCTAATGATGCTGAGGGTGTTCTTCAGGATGTACACTGGTCTTCAGGCTTTGGATACTTCCCAACATACGCTCTTGGTAATGCATACAACGCTATGTACTACAATCGTATGAAAAATGAGCTGGATATTGATAAGCTTGTTTCAGAAGGCCATATCGACAAGATCAATGAATGGATGAAGGAAAATGTCTGGAAGAGAGCAGACCTTCTTGATGCTGATGTATGGCTCAAAGAAATCACAGGCAGAGACTTTGATCCAACTGATTTCCTTGATTATCTTGAGGAAAAGTTTAGCAAGTTATATGAACTTGATTGATATAAAAGCATAGACTAAATAATGTATTGATTGCTTTGAGAGTATAAGAAATTAAGTAGCATGCTGCTTATGTAAGAAAGCAATCTACGAGGGGACATATGTATATTAGCAAAAAGAATCATATTCTGACTGATGCCATGTTGGCTACAGCCGTGATTAATCTGGTGGGGGCAGCCGTAGCAGCAATCATAAGGCTCTTTGTAAAAAGAGCCTATGAGAACCTGCCGGATATGCTGGATTCGACAGTGGTTGTTGTAAGTAATTCAATTGCTGTAGTCAAGATGATACTGGTGTCAGCAGTGTTTATCTATTCATATAAAAAGATGCACAAGCTCAGAAATCTCATTCCAAAGGAAGAGTATACGGAGCTTGCCAAGATGCAGGAAGAGCTTAATCCAAAAGGGATTTCATCTCTTTCTATATATTCTACATCTCAGCTTCTTCAGGTGTGGGGGTTCATCCTGATAGGAGTCAGCTTTTTGCAGGAGATGGGTGGCGCAATGTATCAGCGCTTTGTGGCAATGCTCTCACTTTCTGTTTTAGAGAGCTCATCTGATGATTTTGTTAATATCTACAACGGTACTCATGGTTTTAAATACATGGGTATGATCACAGCAATCATAATAGCTATATTTGTAACAGGGGTATTTATCAGAGATAGGAAACTAAAGATTGCAGCAATGGCTTTGATACTTATTTTTATCCTGGCTTTTGCTCTTTTGCAGATGCATACTATCACATTGGCGGGAAGAACCATTGGTATAGTATGGACATCGGTTATTTATCATACACTTGATACGATAGGTATCATGATACTTGCTTTTTATCTTAGGGATAAGTAAAAAGGACAAAAAATGTTCCGCTGAGGGGTGCGGAGTAATGTCCCAGAGGAAATATCTTTGCTTTGGGGGTATGAAAAATGTTGAAGGTATTTTTGGCAGAGGATGAATATGTCATCCGCGAGGGGATCAAGAATAATATCAAATGGAGTGAGAATGGATACGAGCTGTGTGGAACCGCAGGAGATGGGGAACTTGCGTATTCACAGATACTAAAAGATCAGCCGGATATCCTTGTCACTGACATCAAGATGCCTTTTATGGACGGACTGACTCTCAGTCGCATGGTCAAGGCACAATTCCCATGGATAGAGATAATACTGCTTACCGGATATGAAGATTTTGCTTATGCAAGGGATGCTATCAATATTGGCGTTGCTTCTTATCTGTCTAAGCCTATTAGTAGTGGGAATCTCTTAAAAGAAATCAATAATGTAGGTGAGAAAATACTGGAAAAAAGGCGTAAGACTGATGCTGCCAAAAAGTACGAGGAAGATATGAACGATATCGGCCAGTACCTGGATGAAGTCAAAGGTCTTTTTGCAAAATACCAGAATATCAAGAATTATGGCAACGCCAGTGAGCTTGCTGATCTTGAAAAAGAAAAGAAGGATGAGCTGGAGGAAGCTATCCTGGCAGAAGTTGATCCACGTCACATCGACAGAAAGTCTGTAAAGGAGTTTCTCAGAAGAGGCAATATAAGTGAGATCGAAGGCTTTGTCAGAGATTTTTTACAGGCCATGGGCAAAAATGTCTTAAGCTCAACCATGCTCAGACAGTATGTGGCTATGGACTTTTATTTCTGCGTGTCTGAATATATTGAGACGGAGCTTATGCTGTCCAAAGAAGAGTATGAAAACATGATCCCTGCCACAGAGATCTTATCCGATGAAAATAGTACCTATGAGTACCTGATCAGTATCCTGGATAAGGCTATCACTCTCAAAAATGAGAACAATCCGGGAAGATACAGCGAAGTGGTAAAGGAGATGCTGGAATACATTGACGAACATTATAGTGATGAGGAGCTCTCTCTCAATCAGATAGCCTTTCACGTTAATTTTTCACCTAATCATCTAAGCGCAATCTTTCGCCAGCAGACAGGCCAGAACTTTATCAAATATCTGACAGATTATCGTATGGAAAAGGCAAAAGAGCTGTTGATGACTACCTCCAAAAAGAGTAATGAGATCGGGCTTTTGGTGGGCTACAGGGATCCGCATTATTTTTCATACCTGTTCAAAAAGACCCAGGGCGTAACTACCACCCAGTATAGAGAAAGAGGACAGGTAATATGACAAAACATCTATCTGCCGGTAGAGCCCGAAACAAATCAAGGCTGGCTAATCAGATCCGTATATCCTATCTGATACTTCTTTTGCCTAATGTGATATTCATGCTCTATGCCTTCTACAACCTGTGGCTGATCAACGACAGGT
>JAEEGH010001054.1_pt1 | contig 82920 bp, 63 predicted proteins | sample 9134181 | NCBI WGS metagenome assembly JAEEGH01 (sample SAMN16246544, study PRJNA631951) | gut metagenome | biome: gut microbiome; feature: rumen; material: DP-attached | host: Bos | place: Iran: Karaj | collected 2018-10 | reverse complement strand
ACAGAATAGACAGAAACACCGGCGGAATTGTAATAGCGGCAAAAAACGCTGAAAGCCTTAGAATATTAAATTTGAAAATGAAAAACCGCGAGCTTGAAAAGTATTACATATGTGTTGTGTACGGAAAGCTTGATAAAAGAAGCGACCTTCTTGAGGCTTATCTCGAAAAAGATGAAGACAAAAACACAGTTTTTGTTTCCGACAAGGATAACGGCAGCGGCAAAAAGATAAAAACATTTTACCGTGTATTGTGCGAAAAAGACGGCATGAGCCTTTTGGAGATAGAGCTTTTGACAGGCAGAACACACCAGATAAGGGCGCATATGGCGCATATAGGTCATCCGCTTGTCGGCGACGGAAAATACGGTAAGACCACAAACGCCAAAAACAGACAGTTGGGGCTTAAGTGGCAGGCACTGTATTCATACAAGCTCAAATTTACTTTCGGCACCGACGCGGGGATTTTGGAATACCTTAACGGAAAAACCTTTACGGCTCATGATGCATGGTTTTTAAAAGAGCTTGGTTTTGATTCTATTAAAATATAAAAATGTTTTTCACAAGAAATTGCGGTATCAAATTGATTTGGACAGCTTAAAATCTTATAATCTCTATTCCGCAATTTTCCGTGAATAGTCAAAGCAGCACATTTGGCAGGATTAATTTCCCGTTAAATGTGCTGTTTTAATTAATTTGACACAATACGAAAAAATATGATACAATTTATACACTAATTAGATTAAGGACGATAAGAATATGAGCGGTTCACAAAATGCCGGTCACCGTAACCGATTACGACACAAGTTCGAGCTTGGAGGCTTGGAAATATTAGAAGAACACGAAATACTTGAGCTGTTGTTGTTTTACTGTATTCCGCGCAGAGACACAAACAAAATAGCTCATGGTCTGATAAGTAAGTTCGGAAGCCTGATAAATGTTTTAAATGCAGACAAAAAAGAATTAATGGCAGCAGGAGTAAGTGAAAAGGCATCGGAATATTTATGCGATCTTAAAAACATATTTGAGATTTATTATGCAAGCCGATGCAGCAACGAAGCAAAATACATCAATTTGGAGATATTGCCTGATTTGATTTACAGGAGTTTTGACGCAGATAAGTTTTCTTATTATATGATCCTTTTAAACTCCCGACACAAGCTCATTTACAGCGGTCAAATAAAGGACAAAGAGAGTGTGGAGTCTTCTGTGGTGTCTATGACGGGTATGTATAAAGCGGTGTATGCGGTTGTTGCAGAATATCGAGGTTTCTCTGAATGTCTGTGTAATGACAGTGACAAAGAATTTGTAAACGGGCTTTCAAATAATCTTAAATCCGTTAATATACGTCTTTTGGATTACATAGTTTTGAACGAGAATGAATGTTATTCGTTCAGAAACGGTCAAACACAACGCAAAAAGGTCTGTTGTAAACCGCAGTAAGCAGTTTGCGACAGACCTTTTACGGGGGCATTAAAGATTAGTTGTAGCTTGATGTTGAATTACCGGAGCCTGTTTTTGCCACAAATGATTCGCAGTCAACACATTGTACTACCGTAGGATTAGATTCATGTGTGCCTATCTTTACACTTGAAAGAGAACAGTAGTTCTGCTGATCGCAGTGATATTTACACTGGTCAACCGTGCATCTTATACATTCATTTGCTGTACAATTATTCATTTTAAACACCTCTTTGATTTATAAATCTCTCTATGATAAAGACGGCTGTGTCCGTCTTTTTTATTATGAACGGTTATTTGAGAAAATATTCGTGGCAAATAAAAAATAATTTCATAATATAAATCAAAGGAGATGATTTTGTGGGCGATATATTAAGGATAATTGCAGAGGGAATAATAGTCGTACTCAGCGCCATAGGCATAACCGAGATAATACGCTGTATAATACTGTTTTTCGTAAGGGTAAGAACAAAAGGTGATTACAGTTACATAGTATTGCCGCTCGGCAAAAACTGCGAAGACGCAGAACAGCGCATAAGAGCCGCGGCCGCAAGAGTAAAGTGGTCCGACAGCGGCGGCGCCCAGACAATAATCTGTCTTGATTGCGGAATGGACGACGAAACGCGCACTGTTTGCGAAAAGATAGCAGATGATTACAGTATGGTAACGGTTTTGAGTAGGGAAGAATTTGAAAGAGCGAGCTTTACATAATTAATATGTCTTTTATTTGACCTTATAAATATTGACAAAGGTTTGTCAAAATGGTAAAATACACGTCGTGATCGGTAGCTGAATAAGGACGGAATGTAAATGAACAAGTTTAAATTTGCATTGTTTATTGTTATGAACATTGTTAATTATGTTCTTGTGGTTTTAGCTTGTTTGTTGTGGAGAGGCGGAAGTCCTGTTACAGCCCCTTTGTTTCTTGTGCTGCAGCCTGTACTTGTAATTGCAAATTTGTTTGTTTCACAAAAAGATTGGCAGTTTTTTGTTCTCTCTGTTCATTTGCTGATTTCCACTATTGCCGCAAACGCAATCGGCGGGTTGCTTTATTATTGGAATATTGCCCCCGGTTCAGAAACGCTTTTGGTTTGCAAATATGAAGTGGCGATAGGCGAAATTTATGTCATAATTCTGTCTATAGGTGCAATATTGATAAAAAGATGGCTTAAAGAAGTAGACAGGATAAGAGCAGGCAAAAAATAATTTGATTTTCAAAATTCCATTATAAACTTTTAATTTAAAAGCTGCGGGCGTGGCGGAATTGGCAGACGCGCAAGATTTAGGTTCTTGTATCGTAAGGTGTAAGGGTTCAAGTCCCTTTAACCGCACTAATATCATTACACCCTCGATGCGCATGTATCGAGGTATTTCTTTATACAGGCAATACTAGTGTTTTTATAGGTTTTGCAATTAGGTTGTTGCAAGAATGCTTAGACAGGATGATCGTGATATCAGTGTAACCGAAAATCTTTTTGCCACTAAAGATTTAACCTTGTATGATTAAAAAAATTTATAATAAAAACAAAAATTTAATATTGAGCATTGCTGCGATAGGTGTAGTTGCCGCTGGAATAGCAGTTGGCAGTAATTGGGATTTTGATAGTCAGGTTCAGGCAGAAGAAAATGTAGTTGAAGAAGAAACATTTGTGCTTATAAGAGAAATGCCTGTACTAGACGATCCAGAGGTATCAGAAGATATGTCCTCCACTGAAGGATCAATGGTATCAACAGATGTAGATGCTGGTACAACGACTACCACAGATGACACTGGAGTTAGTGGAGCCAGTATGGATGATAATTTCCAGACAGTAGGTTTTTCATCAGCTCTTGATATTGAAGAGATGGTTACCACTACAGAAGAAGTAGTTCTTGAAGAACAGGCTTCAAACGTCGTAGAGCTGGGCTATACAGTAACGGCTTATAGCAATGCGGTCCTGATGTACACCAATGGACGAGTTAATGTAAGAGAAGGTGCAGGTACAGATTATACACGCCTTACAACATTATCATGGTCTACTCCGGTCTCAGTAACAGGAGTTACAGATAATGGCTGGTATCAGATAGATTATGATGACTCATCAGCTTATGTATCAGCTGAATATGTTCAGGAATCACAGCCGGCAACACCATATATATTTGTTGGTGATTCAAGAACTGTCCAGATGGAGGCAGCTGTCGGAACAGGCAACAATGTATGGATATCCAAGGTTGGTCAGGGATATAGCTGGTTCAAGAAGCAGATAGATCTGATCAGTGAAAATGGCGGAAGTGGTACCAAGGTCATCATTAACATGGGTGTTAATGATCTTGCCAATGCTTCAAAATATGCCAAGCTTATCAATTCTTACATGGATACCTGGACTCAGCAGGGCATTACAGTATATTATGCTGCTGTAACACCTGTAAAAGACGGTATCAACGTTACAAATGCTCAGATTGAGAGTTTCAATGCTACCATGCAGAGTAGCCTTGATAGCAGGATAATATGGATTGATGGATATTCATATCTGCAGAGTGTAGGCTTCTCATCATCAGATGGATTGCACTATAATAACTCAACATACAGAACCTTGTATAATTTTTATATGAGTACAATTGAAGGTTCTATTTGATAAGTGACGTGTTGGTTAATTGATAATATAGTTAAGCTTTTGATTATTTTGGGCGCCTTTATGGCGCCCATATTTTTTATATTCTTTTAATAGACAAATTAACCTCTACGATATATATTAATAGGGTAGGAAAACGATTTCCTCATAGGAACTTTAATATAATTATCGTTTTCCTCAAATGGGCTTTAATAAAAATAGGTCAAAATATACATGAGAGGGGTTATTTCATGGTATCTATAAAGGACGTGGCAAAAGAAGCAGGAGTTGCCATATCTACAGTTTCAAAAGTATTAAATAATTATCCTAATGTAAGTGAAGAGACACGCAAGAAGGTGTATGAAGTTGTTGACAGGCTTGGTTTTGTCCCTAATAGCGTTGCAGCAGCTCTTTCATCCAAGAGATCTGGAAGGATAGCTCTTCTTATAAAGTTAAATTCACAGACTCAGGCAATTGATGAGATCAACATGCAGTATATTTCTGGCGCCATCTACAAGGCTCAGGAATTGCAGATGGATGTTATCACTATTTTTTATTCAATGGTCAGCGATATGAACGTTGAAGAGCTTACAAGGTATTTCACAGCTCAGAGTATAGGCGGTATCATCATCTATGGTATGGGCAAAGAAGATACTGTGCTGCATCAGCTGATCGATAATGGTGATTTTAAGATTGTGGTAATCGATGCCCCAATGGTCAATGAAAATACATCTGTGGTAACAATTGATCATAAGCAGGCGCAAAAAGATGTTGCGGAAAAGGCAATCGAAGGAAGTAATGTTAATAGCATTTTGTACATTGCAGGTAAGCCTAATGGATATGTGACAGATTACAGGCTTGAAGGCATCAAGGAATTTGCTAAAGAACACCAACTATCGCTATGCGTTAAAGAGGGAGATTTCTCTGAATTAAAGGCAAGGGAGATCACATTTGAGTATGGAAGAGATATGGATGTGATTGTTTGTGCATCAGATCTGATGGCGATAGGAGCAATGAAAGCCCTGATAGATATGGATATTTTCCATCCGGTATGTGGATTTGATGGAATCATTCTGATGGGATATGTGGGCAAGCAGATGCATACTGTCAGACAGAATTTTGCAGGAATATCTGCAGCAGCTGTAGCTGAACTGGATAGGCTGCTAGCTGGTGAGAGTGGTCAAAAAATTGTACTAAAGCATGAATTAGTACGATTAAAATATGAGGACATAATAAGATAAAAAAATCTTGCAGAAAACGTTTTCCTGTGATATATTCATATAGAAGTTAAGAAAACGTTTTCCACAAAAGCTTTGAAAGGAGAAAGAAATGGGAAAGCATACTAATATGCAAAGAGATGTACTTGTTCTTAACCTTGAGGAACAGATTGAAGGAATTGCTAATGAGAGATATGGCAAGAGCCTCAAAGAATGTGATAACAAAGAGATTTATACAATTCTTCTTGATATGTCTACAAGACTGATCGATGTTACAGAAGATAATAACGGAGAGAAGAAGATTTATTATATTTCAATGGAATTTTTGATTGGTAAGCTGTTATCTAACAACCTTATCAATTTAAAGATTTATGATAGAGTAAAGGCTATTCTTGAAAAGAATGGCAAGAGCCTTGCAGAAGTTGAAGAGGCCGAGCCAGAGCCATCACTTGGTAATGGTGGTCTTGGAAGACTGGCTGCATGCTTCCTTGATTCTATTGCAACACTTGGAATGGCTGGTGAAGGTATCGGACTTAACTATCATTTTGGACTTTTCAAACAGGTATTTAAGGACAACCTCCAGACAGCAGAGAAAAATGACTGGATTGAAAAAGATTCTTGGCTTGAAAAGACAGATACAACATTTGAAGTTGCTTTTGGTAAAAAGAAGGTTGTGTCACGTCTGTATAACATGTATGTCGTAGGATATGACAGTGGTGTCAACAAGCTTCGTCTCTTTGATGTAGAGACTGTTGACGAGAGCCTTGTTAAAAAGGGTATCGACTTTGATAAGACCAAGGTTGACAAGAACCTTACACTTTTCCTTTATCCGGATGATTCAGATGAGGCAGGAAACCTCCTTAGAATATATCAGGAATACTTCCTGGTAAGTAATGCTGCACAGCTTATCCTTCGTGAACAGAAGGAACGTCAGTATGATCTTCACAAGTTGTATGACCATGCTGTGATCCAGATCAACGATACACACCCAACAATGATCATCCCAGAGCTGATCCGTATTCTTGTTGAAGATAAGGCATTTAGCATGGATGATGCTATTGATGTTGTAAGCAAGACATGTGCATATACTAACCACACTATCCTTGCTGAAGCTCTTGAGACATGGCCACTTGAATACATGGAGACAGTTGTTCCTCAGCTCGTTCCATATATCAAAGAGCTTGATAAGAGGATCAAGGCTAAATATAAAAAGCAGGAATCAGTTCATATCATTGATAAGAATAAGAGAGTACATATGGCATTTATTGATATCCATTATGGTTTCTCTATCAATGGTGTTGCAGCTATCCACACAGATATCCTTAAGAACTCAGAACTTAATGATTTCTACAAGCTGTATCCTGAAAAGTTTAACAACAAGACCAACGGTATTACATTCCGTAGATGGCTTCTGTCCTGTAACCATCCTCTTGCTGATTTTATTGCAGACAAGATCGGTGATGGATTCAAGAAGGATGCTATGAAGCTTGAGAAGCTCATGGATTTCATTGATGATGAAGATACTCTGAATCAGCTCGATGAGATCAAGAAAGGCAAGAAGAGAGAGCTTGCTGCTTACCTCAAGGAGCATGAAGGCGTTGAAGTTGATGAGAATTCTATTTTTGATATTCAGGTAAAGAGACTTCATGAGTACAAACGCCAGCAGATGAATGCACTCTACATTATCCACAAGTACCTTGAGATCAAGGCAGGTAAAAAGCCGGTTCGCCCTATCACATTTATTTTTGGTGCTAAGGCAGCTCCAGCATATGTCATTGCTCAGGATATCATTCACTTGATCCTTGTTCTTCAGGAAATTGTAAATAATGATCCTGATGTAAGCCCATATATGAAAGTCATCATGGTAGAAAACTATAATGTAAGCTACGCTGAAAGACTTATTCCTGCATGTGATATTTCAGAGCAGATCTCACTTGCATCCAAAGAGGCTTCTGGAACAAGTAACATGAAGTTCATGTTAAACGGTGCTGTTACTCTTGGTACTGATGATGGTGCTAACGTTGAGATACATGAACTTGTTGGCGACGACAATATCTATATCTTTGGTGTTAAATCAGATGAAGTAATTGAGCATTACAAGAAGGCTGATTACGTATCAAAGGATTACTACAAGAAGAGTAAGGTCATCAAGGAAGCTGTAGATTTTATCACAGGTCCTCAGGCTCTTAAGGTTGGACATAAGGAAAATCTTGAAAGACTTAAGAAGGAGCTTCTTAATAAAGACTGGTTCATGACTCTTATCGATCTTGAAGATTATATTAAAGAAAAAGATCTGATCTTTGCTGATTATGAGAACCGTGATAAGTGGAAGAGAATGATGCTGACCAACATAGCAAAGGCTGGATTCTTCTCATCAGACAGAACTATCAACGAATACAATAGAGATATCTGGAAACTTTGATTTCGGATATCCTCAGGCTATAGTTGATAAAAACTTATAGATTATAAATTTAGTTAAAAGGACTGTGTGCTTTGAATAACAAGGCATGCAGTCTTTTTTTGTTGGGGAAAATGAGTCACTGGGGACGTATCAGATTGACTCATTGTGCACAATGAGTCAATTTGATACGTCCCCGCTGACTCACTCCGCAGGAATGCGAAAATTTATGTAAATTACATTTTGAAAATGATAAGATGATAATATGATGTCAGGGTCAAAAGAAATTTTGCTCAATCATCATATTATTCTAAGTTAAATCATGCAGTAATAAGGGGAATTATTGGCTATTGGGGGCTCGGCATAGATTTCATGAATGTATTGAGGAAAGCATGGCTTAAACTGCCTATTGAAAAAAAGACAAGATTCTACTCACTTATCATTGTAGTAATAATACTTATGGTAGGTGTTTTTGACATATCTGTTGCCGGAATGTCTATCCGGAATATGGGAACAATCTTATCTGATCTCACTAGATGCGCTAACCTGCAGGCAGCAATGACAGCAGAAAACGAAGCCTTTGAAAAATATATAAGAAATGATATTGAAGCCAATAAAGTCAACTATGAAAAGGCCTGTGTTCACACCAGAGCATGTATCAGCAGACTGCCCTATGACTATTCAAGAGTGGGGGCTGAAAGGTATGCCAGAGCATGGCGTGTTATAAATGCTTATGATTACTATGAAGGACAGCGTGAAGTGACACTAAGCGGAATACTGCATGGTAATTCTTTTCAAAAATTATATGACCTATATGAGATGCAGAATAATCTAAAAAGCTATGTTCAGGATTTGATGCAGATAACAGTCAGTGAAGCCAGTTTGATGTATCAGAAAAAGCTGACACTGATAGAGTTTCTCCCATTTATCATGGTGGCTATAAGTATCACGACCATAACTCTTACGTTGCTATTTGGAAGACTATTTTCAAGTACTCTTACTTTTCCATTAAAAAAGTTGGCACTGGGAGTAAGAGATATATCAGAGAAAAATTTTGATTCCAAAGACATAATTGTGGATAATGAAGACGAAATCGGAGAACTGGTGGATACCTTCAATGATATGAAGCACGCCATGTCAGAGCATATAAATACTTTGAATGAAAATCAGTTGTTAAACGAGCAGATCCATAAGGATGAGCTTGAGAGAGTTGAGATGGAGAAACAGTTAAATGTAGCCCAGCTTGATCTTTTGCAGAGCCAGATCAATCCCCATTTCCTCTTTAATACTCTAAATGTCATATCAGGAATGGCTGAGCTGGAAAATGCAGAAACTACGCAAAAGATGATAAGCAGTCTGTCCCATCTGTTTAGATATAACCTTAGGACCAATGCACAGTACGTATCATTGTCCCAGGAGATAAACGTTCTTGATGATTATATGTATCTGCAGCAAATGCGATTTGGTTCAAGGCTTGTATATAACAAGGACATACAGGAAGATCTGGACACAACATCCATAATCGTTCCTGTATTTATGCTACAGCCTATGGCGGAGAATTCAATAATACATGGCCTTGCGGAAAAAATAGAAGGCGGAGAAGTATCACTTCATGTCTACAAAAAGGATGAAGCAGTATATGTAGAAATTAGTGACACAGGTGTAGGAATACCTGAAACGAAACTGAAAGAAATAAACAGTGGAAAGCGCATTAAGACAGAAGAACATGCAGGAATAGGATTTACCAATATTACAAGGCGCTTGAAGAGTATGTATGAAAATAGTATGGTGCAGGTTGAAAGCTCGCCTGGAGAAGGAACAAAGGTGATCATATGTATAAGATACTGATAGCTGATGATGAAATGATAGAGAGAATGGTACTTAGAAAGAGGCTCATTGAAAACTTTGCAGACAGATGCGAAGTCTTCGTTGCTGAAAATGGCAAAGAGGTGATCAGAACTTATGAAGACAAAAAGCCTGACCTGATGATACTTGATATACAGATGCCTGGTATCAGCGGGCTTGAGGCAGCAGAGCAGATCAGAAATATGGGAGGCAAGTGCGATATCATATTTCTTACTGCTTTTAACGAATTTGATTATGCCAAAAAAGCCATATCTGTCCACGCCTTTGAATACCTTCTAAAGCCTTGCGATGACAAGGAACTGATCCTGTCAGTAGAAGAAGCGATGCGTAATAAAAAGATTTCAAATGGGGAAAAAGAGTCAGACTCCATAAGTGATAATGCTATAGTCATGCATCAGAATACAGCTGAGGCATTTCTGGCATACATAGAAGCCAATTACGGGAGAGAACTCACAGTGCAGACCATGGCTGAACATTTTTCATATTCTGAAGTATATTTTTGCAGGCTGTTTAAGCAGCATTTTGGTGAGAGCTTCATTAGCTTTTTGACAAATACAAGGATAAAAAAGGCAATCGAACTCCTACAGACCACAAATCTTAGTGTCAAAGATATAGGGCGTAAAGTAGGCTATGAAGATTCCAACTATTTTACAAAAGTATTTAAACGTGTCACGAAATGCAGTCCAAGTGAATATAAGGAGAGCATTTTAAAAGAAACTATTGGTTAAAATTTTACCCTCCAATGTTCAAAAATTACCATTTTGAAAGAAATTATCATTTTTTATAATGACAGTGTAAATAATTCTTGTTGCGTCGCAACGAAAAAAGGTAGGGAGGGTTATATTGATGAAGAAAAAATTGTTAAGTGCTTTAGTATGTTCCACAGTAGCTGTATCCATGATCACAGGATGCGGACTTAGTGCACCAGCTGAGACAACTACTACAGAGAGTGCGCAGGAGACCACAACAGAGGAAAAAACTGACACTACAGCGGCAGCTGAGACTACAGAAGCTACTGAGGTAGCAACTGATTCTGAGTATACAGTCAATGAAGCTGCAGCAGCAGATCCAGCAGTTGTACTTACTATGGCAGAGGTAAATCCTATTGAAAATACCATCTGTGGAGCTATGGATACTAAATTCAAGGAAGCAGTTGAGGCAATGTCAGGCGGCTCTATTACTATCGACCTTCAGGGCGGTGGAGTCCTTGGTGTTGAAGCAGATATCCTTGATGGTATGCTTGGCGGAACAGGTACAGTTGATATTTGCCGTATTTCAGCATTTGCTTTAAATTCATACGGATGCGATAAGGCAACACTTCTTTCACTTCCATATACATTCCAGGATAGAGATCACTTTTGGACATTTGCTAATTCAGATCTGGCGCAGGAATTCCTGAACCAGTCTTCAGAAATCGGACTTGGTGTTAAGGGTCTGTACTACGGAGAAGAAGGCTTCCGTCATTTCTTTACAGCAGAAGACAAGCCTATTACATCTCCAGCAGACATGGCAGGTATGAAGATCAGAGTATCTAATGATCCTGTTATGACAGCTATGGTAGAGAGCCTTGGTGCAACACCATCACCAGTATCAATGGCTGAGATCTATCAGTCACTTCAGAATGGAACAATCGATGGAGCAGAGCAGCCAACAGCTAACTATGCTTCTAACTCATTTGACGAAGTTGGTCCTAACCTCACAATGGATGGACATACACTTGGCGCAATGATGACTATCATTACAGAAGATTCATGGAACAAGCTTACAGAGAACCAGCAGCAGGTAATCCTTGAAGCAGGTAAGATTGCTTCTAACTACTGCCGTGAAGTATCTGAGCAGAAAGAAAATGAAGTTCTTGAAGAGCTCAAAGCAGAAGGCAGAAACATCATTGAAGTTACAGATAAGTCCGAGTGGCAGGAAGCTTGTAAGCCAATTGCAGATCAGTATGCAACAGGTGATCTTGCAGATATCTATCAGCAGATTCTTGATATGGCTAAATAATTTAAAAACATTTGGTGTGGTGTTCTGATCAGGATCCACGATGCTGAAAGATGATCCGTCACACATATGAAAAATTTCAGCCTCGGGATTATTGTTCCGGGGCTGTGTTTTTGAAAAAGACAACCTTTATATTTTAAGATTGGGGGCTATGATATGCCTAAGATATTTATACAATTGAGAAAAATCGAACCACTGTATAAGTTGGTTTATGCGATATTTTTAAACATATGCAAGGTCCTTTTGGTAACGGACATACTCATTACAAGCTGGGTAGTACTTGCAAGATATATTACAGTCATACCGGCTCCTAACTGGGGTGAAGAGTTGATATTGACACTCATGTCATATATGGCAGTGTTGTCAGCATCACTGGCCATAAAGAGAAACGCACATATCAGAATGACTTCTTTTGACAGATACTTGCCCAAAAATCTGGTAATAGCACTGGATCTTCTGGCTGATGTTGCAGTTCTTGTACTTGCTTTTATCATGCTGACAGTAGGTTGGCAATACGCTGCTAATATTGGTTCTAAAGGAACATATATCAGTATGCCATGGCTGTCCAAGTTCTGGATGTATTTTCCAATTCCATTGGCAGGAATTGCCATGATCTTTTTTGAAATAGAGAGGATCGTGATCGATATTGAGAGATTCTTTGGTGGTAAGGAGGATACAATATGACAATAAATACTACGGCCATAGTGATATTGCTTGCCAGCTTTCTTATCATGGTCTTTTTAAGATTTCCAATAGCATATTCTGTAGCAATTTCATCTCTTTTATGCCTTGCATATCAGGGATTTCCGTTAACAACACTGTCCCAGCAGATGATCAAGGGTATCAGTTCATTTTCTCTGATGGCAGTACCTTTTTTTATAACCATGGGCGTGCTCATGGGCTCAGGTGGTATATCTGAGAAACTACTTAATCTGGCAGATGCCTGTGTTGGATGGATGACAGGTGGTCTTGCTATGGTAAATATTGTTGCATCATACTTTTTTGGCGGAATATCAGGATCAGCAGCTGCAGATACAGCATCACTGGGATCACTTGAAATTCCAATGATGGTAGATAGAGGCTACGATAAAGACTTTTCCACAGCCGTTACAATTTCCTCTTCTGTTGAGGGTATGCTGGTTCCTCCTTCACACAACATGGTAATCTATGCAACAACAGCAGGCGGAATCTCAGTTGGAGCTTTATTCCTGGCAGGTTATCTTCCGGGAGCAATCCTTGCATTGTGCCTTATGGTAGGCTCCTATATTATCTCTAAAAAGAGAAAATATCCAAAGGGAGATAAATTCAGTCTTAAGAGACTTGGTAAAGAGTTCAGAACTTCTATCTGGGCACTTTCAGCAATCTTGATCGTAGTTGTGGGCGTAGTAGCAGGTGTATTTACAGCTACAGAATCAGCTGCTATAGCTGTAATCTATTCTCTGCTCGTAAGTATCTATGTGTATAAAGGCATTACCTGGAAGCAGGTATGGAAGCTCATCGATTCATGTATCGATACACTTTCAATTGTGCTTATACTTATTGCAACATCCAATGTATTTGGATACTGCCTTACAACACTTCACGTTCCAGAGCTTGCAGCCAAGGCTATAACTGGTGTATCCAACAACCCATATGTTATAGCACTGCTCTTAAATCTTATTCTGCTGGTTTTAGGAATGATTATGGATATGGCACCTATCATTTTGATATCAACGCCTATCCTGTTGCCAATTGCTACTTCTATAGGCATAGATCCTGTTCAGTACGGTATTATGCTTGTTCTTAACTGTGGTATCGGCCTTCTGACACCACCTGTAGGCGCAGTTCTGTTCATTGGCTCAGCTATTGCTGAAGAACCTATGGAAAAAGTAGTAAAAGCACAGCTACCATTCTACGTAATGATGATCATTGCTTTGCTGGTGATCACATTTATTCCTGCAGTAAGCTTGTGTATACCTAAATTGCTTGGTTATTAATGTGGCTTTGTTATTATCTGATTTTAAATTATAATTGTATTATTAGTTTTAATATTTTTAGGGGAGACTGGTATGGAGTATAAATATAGATTTCGAAATACCACCGGGGATTATTTTCTTTTTAACATGAGCAATATATACAGCCAGTGGACAGCTATCGTCAATGTACTCTTTACTATGGCAATGGCAGTTCTTATCGTAAACAGATGGAGTGATTCATCTGATATATTTAAAGGCTTTATGTTGCTTGGACTGTCTCTTTTCCCTATAATCCAGCCACTTGTAATACTTATAAGAGCATCAGCTATGTCCAGATCTATCACAGAAGAAACGGAACTTTCTTTTGACAAGGCGGGCATGCATATCAAGGTGCGTGATCATGATCAGTTGGTCAGCTGGAAAGAGTATAGGTCTACCATAAAAAGGCACCTTTTACTGATACTTGTTCCGGATGAAAAGCATGCATATATACTGACTGACAGGATATTGCACGGACAAAAAGATGATCTTTATGATTTTTTGGAAAAAAATAATGTGAAATAATTTTTGCTGAAAACAAGCTCTGGGGCGTTGTTGCCTTTAAAATGCTTGTTTTCAGCTTTTTGAATGTATAAGTGAGCGAGGTAGTTGGTGATAGCAAAAAAGAATTTTATATTAAAACAACTACAAAAATTGCTGTTCATAGCTTCTGTAAGCATGGCCTGTATGGGGATCACGGCCTGCTCAGAGGGAGAAGCACAAGTGGATTATGATTCGCCATATTGTACTATCTGTGAAGAGTACAAAGATGTAAGACCTAAGTATGTCTTTAGCTATGCAGAGAATCAGGCCAAGGATTATCCAACATCTCTTGGAGCCTTTCGTTTTGCATATCTGGTCCATCAAAAATCCAGGGGACGCATACAGATCAGGGTATATGTCGATGGAGAGCTTGGTGATGAACAGGAGCTGGCCAAAAAGATGCAGCAGGGCGGCCTTGATTTTATGAGAGCTTCTATGGCAGGACTTACATCCTATAGTCCTGAGTCACAGGTACTTATAATGCCTTATCTTTATAAGGATTCGGATCATATGTGGAGAGTTCTCGATGGAGAAATCGGGCAGAATATCATGGATTCTTTTAACGGATCTGGCATGGTGGCTTTATCCTGGTATGATGCAGGAGTCAGAAATTTTTATTCTGATAAGCCAATTTATTGCCTTGAAGACATGAATGGAAGAGTTGTGAGAACTCAGGCTTCAGACATAATGGAAGATGTGATCAGTTGTCTGGGGGCATCCACATATCCTACAGAATATGATGAAGTGTATTCAGCTCTCCAGACAGGAAGGGTTGATACAGCCGAGAACAATTTTGCCAGCTTTGAGTCTATGGAGCATTACAAGGTTGCAAAATACTATATTCTTGATGGTCACATGCGCATTCCTGAGCTGCAGCTTATATCTCAGACCACCTATGATAAACTTACCGATGAGGAAAAAGAAATCATAGAAAGCAGTGCCAAGGAATCCGCCATATATGAAAGGCAGCTGTGGCTTGAAAGAGAAGAGATATCCAGACAAAAGATAATTGATGAAGGATGTGTCATCATAGAACTGTCAGATGAAGAAAGGGCTAGATTTCAGGCAGCAGTACAGCCGGTTTACAAAAAATACTGCGGTCCATATATGGATCTGATAGAAGAAATACAGAGTTATTAAAAAAGGTGTTGTTGAATTTAAAGAAACTGAGTCACCGGGGACTCAGTTTCACAAATTCAACAACACCTTTTTCAGAGAAATCAGCTGCAATAAAAGAGAAAAGCTTGAGTTATCAGTCTTCAACGAAGTCTTCACGGTAAGGAGTGAAGATATCAAGCAGTACACCTTCTTCAAGGCAGACACAGCCGTGCTCAACACCGTCTGTCTTAAGGAGAGTATCACCTTTTTCTACGATGTTCTTTTCGCCATCAATCTCAAATTCAAATTTGCCGCTTACAACATAAGTGATCTGTGTGTGTGGATGGTGATGGAGAGCACCAACAGCGCCTTTTTCAAAATGGTTTTCAACAGTCATTACATCTTTGCTGTAAGCCAGGACACGTCTTACTACGCCATTGCCCTGATCCTGAGGTGTTACGTCTTTGTAATATACCCATCTGTCGTTTTTCATATATTGTTCCTTTCTGATCATATAGAATATTAGTGACATATTGCTCTAAAAATATATCATGCTGATAAATCAGCTTTTTACGCCTACCGGCACACATCAATCATGAATAGTATATTCTTTGATGATGTTGCGAATGGTGTTATAGAGGTGAGGCTTCAACTTATCCAGATCAATAGGATCATTGTAAATGATTGAACTGTAAGCAGTTGCGCCTACCAGCTCAATGATCAAAAATAGCATGATCTCGGGATCGTGGATCTCAGCCTTGGCATTTTGCACCATCAGGTTATAAAGATAATTAAAGTTGATATCCTCATCATCAATTGTAGTTTCAGTAAGAGCTTTTTTGAATACGCCCCAGCTTAAGTCTTTGTACATAAAGGTCAGCAGAGGCTTATTATCATTCAGATAATCCAAAATATAATCAACTATAAAGATCAGGTCATCTTCAAGATTTCTATCTATATCAGATGCTTCAAGTGCTTTATATGCTGTTTCAAAGAGCTGACTGGATTTATGTGCAATGAGCCTGTTCCTGAGGTCATATTTATCCTTGAAATATAGATAAAAGGTACCTTTTGCCACTCCGGCTTTTTCAGCAATATCTGCGATAGAAGTCTTATTTATACCCTGAGATTGGAATAGCTCAAAACCTGTATTTAGCAAGGCTTCCAGTTTCTGCTTCTTATTAGAATCCCATTTTCCCATTGTAATGCTCCTTAAAAGAAAAATAGTGCCACTTATGGTGGATAGTTTCATATTTTTGTGTAAGAAATTGATTCATTATTTTAAGTATATGAGAAATGTTACCATTTGTGCAAGTCGTGTTGAAATAAAAAATCGGGTTAAAAGCCCGTATATTTCATTGGTTTGAAGATTTTTGACCAAAATTCAGAATTTGGGTAATGACCAATGGTCATAAATAGAGTATAACAAATTATAGAATAAATGACTAAAGGTCATAAATGAAAAGTGTTGTTCTGAGGAGGCAATGAAAAATGGATAAGTTATCTAAAGCAATAGTGAAATTGAAGTTTCCTATTTTTATTATCAGCCTATTGCTGCTGATTCCGGCATTTTTTGGTTATGTGGGGACGAGAGTCAATTATGATATCCTGACATACCTGCCTGAAGATATTGAAACAATGCAGGGCCAAGACATACTGGTTGATCAGTTTGGTACCGGCGCTTTTTCAATGTTTATAGTTGAAGGCATGGAAAACAAAGATGTGGCAGAGCTGAAAGCGGAGATCGAAGAAGTACCTCATGTGGAAAAGGTAATCTGGTATGACAGCTTCATGGATTTAAGTGTTCCAATGGAGATGCTGCCAACAGACGTGTATGACGCGTTTAACAATGGCGATGCAACATTGATGTTTCTGATATTTGATGACACAACATCAGCTGACGGCACAATGGATGCGATTGAACAGATAAGATCCATCGCCAATGAGAAATGTTTCCTTAGTGGAATGTCAGCAATTGTTACTGATACCAAGAATATGGCAGAAAAAGAAACTCCTATATATGTAGGTATCGCAGTACTTCTTGCAACTATAGTCCTTTCACTGACAATGGATTCCTTCCTGATACCGGTGTTCTTCCTTTTGAGTATTGGAATAGCGATCCTGTATAACCTGGGAAGTAACATATTCCTTGGAGAGATATCCTTTATAACACAGTCACTAAGTGCTGTATTGCAGTTGGGTGTTACACTTGATTATTCAATCTTCCTATGGCACAGCTACCAGGAAGCTCTTCAGAAAACACCTGATGATAAAAACGAAGCAATGGCACAGGCTATATCAGCAACTTTCCAGTCAGTTATTGGAAGTTCAATTACAACAGTAGCCGGTTTCGTAGCCCTCTGCTTTATGAGTTTCAGAATTGGTCTTGACCTTGGTATTGTAATGGCAAAAGGTGTTGTATTTGGCGTGATCGGATGTATCACAATACTTCCAAGTATGGTCCTTATTTTTGACAAGGTTATTGAAAAGACAAAGCATAAGCCACTGATGCCTGAATTTGATAAGATTCCAAAGTGGATAGCAAAACATTACGCAGTACTCGGCTTATTATTCCTGGCATTAACAGTTCCGGCAATCTGGGGATATAACCACACAAAAGTGTATTATGACCTGGCAGAGACACTTCCGGATTCACTTCCTAGTGTACAGGCCAATCATGAACTGGATGCTAACTTCGATATGAATAATGCATACATGATCCTTGTAGATGCTGACCTTGATAGCAGCACAATGAATCAGATGATCACTGACCTCAAGGCTGTTGATGGAATTGACAGTGTGATAGGACTTGAATCACTGGTTGGACCTTATTTTCCTGAAGAGATGATTCCTTCAGACGTTAAGGAGATGCTTGAGAGTGATGAATACGAGATGATCATGATCGCATCAGAATACAAGACAGCATCTGATGAGATCAATGCTCAGATCGATGACGTAAATACAATAGTAAAGAGCTATGACAGCTCAGCCATGGTAGTTGGTGAAGCTCCTTGTACTAAAGACCTTATTACTATCACAGATAAAGACTTTAACGTAGTCAGCTGGGTATCAATACTTGCAGTATTCTTCATCATTGCATTTGTTCTTAAATCAGCATCACTGCCATTTATCCTTGTTGCAGTAATTGAATTTGCTATTTTCATCAACATGGGTATTCCGGCATATACAGGAACTACGATCCCATTTATCTCATCAGTAGTTATTGGAACAATCCAGTTGGGATCTACAGTAGATTACGCTATCCTGATGACTACAAGATATTGCAAGGAACGTAAGGACGGCCTTAGCAAAAAAGAGGCTACAACAATTGCTCTGCAGACAAGTATGAAGTCAGTAATAGTAAGTGCTCTTAGCTTCTTCTCAGCAACATTTGGTGTAGGACTGATCTCCAGCATAGATATGATCGGTTCTCTCTGTAACCTGATGGCAAGAGGAGCTCTCATCAGTATGACAGTTGTACTGTTAGTACTTCCTGCAATGTATATGATATTTGACTGGCTCATCTGTAAGACAACAGTTGGTATGACAAGAATTAAGGCTCAGGCAAAAGACAATATCATTCAGATGCACCACGCAGCTTGATCTTACAGGTATTTTAATAAACTTTTCCTATGGGGATAGAAAAGATAATCAATTCAAAATGAAAAATTAAAGCTCCTGTTGGAAGGAACTTTTGGAGGAAAGAATAATGGTAAGAAAAAATTTGGTCAAGATAACATCAATTGCTCTTATAGTTGCTCTTGCTGCAGGAACAGTAGCATGTGGTTCCAATACAGTTACAGATGAAACAGCTAATGTAGTAACTCAGGAAACAGTTAACGAAGATAAATTAAAAGAAACAATGAACGCCAGCTCTTTTGGCGCAAGCAATACAGACGTAGACAAGGTCGAGACTGTATATGTAATGGCTGACAATCAGGGTAGTGTTAATGAAGTAATAGTTAGTGACTGGCTCAAAAATGCAGATGCAAGCTCAACTATCAGCGATGCTTCAACTCTGTCAGATATTGTAAACGTTAAGGGCAGTGAGACCTATACTGAAAATGAAGATGGCACAATTACCTGGGATGCTAATGGATCAGATATCTATTATCAGGGTAAGACAGATTCAGAAGTTCCTGTTTCAGTAAAAATCTCTTACCAGCTGGATGGCAAGGATATCACTCCTGAAGAACTTGCTGGTAAATGCGGTAATGTAACAATCCGTTTTGAATATACTAACAATTCTAAAAAGACAGTTGAGATCGATGGTGAAGAAACAGAAATCTATACACCATTTGCTATGGTTTCAGGTGTAATGCTTGATTCATCCAAATTCACTAATGTTGAAGTTACAAATGGTAAGGTAATCTCTGATGCCAACAACTACGTTGTAATGGGCGTAGCTCTTCCGGGACTTAAGGATAGTCTTGATCTTGATGAAGACAAGCTGAATGAGCTGGAAATTGAAGATGACATCAATATTCCTGAATATGTTGAAATCACAGCATATACAAATGGATTTGAGATGCCAATGACACTTACAATGGCTACAAGTGATGCACTTTCAGACCTTGGTTTTTCAGGGATCAGCAATTCAGATGGTGTTGAGAAGGTAAAAGAAGATATGGATGAACTTCAGGACGGTTCAACACAGCTTGTTGATGGTTCAAGCGACCTCTACGATGGAACATCAGAACTTAAGGATGGTACTCAGAAGTTAACAGATGGCGCTGGTGACCTTAAGGATGGTTCCAAGAAATTAAAAGATGGTATCGACAGCTACACAGAAGGTGTTGGCAAGGTAAGTAGCGGAGCAGGTACTCTTGATGAAGGCATTGGAACTCTGCAGTCAGGTGTTGGAACTCTTGCAACAGGTGCAGGAGAATTAAATACTGGTATCTCATCAGCAAAAAGCGGTGCTGACCAGCTTCAGAGCGGTGCTTCAACTGCACAGTCAGGAGCTTCCCAGGTTGCAGCAGGCGCAGCTGCAGTAGATGAAGGCGCAGGAAAGTTGCAGACAGGTGTTGATGAGAGTATCACAAAGTACAATACTTATGCACAGATCATTGCAAGTCAGTATGGATCTTTTTTGACTGCTAATTCTGCTGAAATCCTTAGTACATATGGTGCAGTAGCAAAAAGCGTTGGAGAACAGGGAGCTACAGCCAAGACAAAAATTGCAGAGTTGATGCAGGAGGTACAGACCTCACTTGAAACAATCAATGCACTTAAGGAACAGAATGAGAAGTTGGCAGAAGAAAATAAAGCTTATGAAGAAAAGTATGGCAAGTTGTCTGATGATCCAGCTTCAAGCGCACCAACTGATGAAGTTGTAGATGATGAGAACAAGGGGGATAACAATAGTGGTGACAAATCCTCTGAAGTATCAAACGAAGCAAATACAGCAAATACAGCAAACACATCAAGTACAACTGGTGCAACAGATGAAAATAATGCAGCAGGAAGCAACACAACTAATAATGCAAATGAATCTGTAACTGGCGCTACTGATGATACTAAGACAGAAAGTGATGATTCAAATAACGCTTCAACAGGAAAGACTGATGATAATAATATTGCTGGTAATGGTGACACTGCTTCAGATAATAATAATGCAGGGGCAGGTGATACATCTGTTACAGAAGGTGGAGATTCCGCTAAGGCTTCTATCACACTTAATGGTTACAGAAACTGCGATGCCAGTGAAACAGAAGGAGCAACATCTGGTGCAACTACAGTTTCTAGTGCTGATGCAATAATCATGAACATGGCCGGTCTTGATGCTACAACATGGCAGACAATGGTTGCAGCAACAAATGCATATTTCCAGACAGTGGCAGCAGGCCCTACAAATGACCCTGATTATGCTACACATATCATGACATATGCACCTACAGCAGCAACAACAGTAACACTTGTAAAGACAATCTACGGATCGATCACATCATCTGTATCATCTTTGCAGACATTAAGTGATGGCGCAGCAGAGCTTAAGGCCGGTACATCACAGCTCTCAGATGGTGCAGCAAGTCTTTCAACAGGTCTTCAGACCTTATATAGCGGCATGGTCACATTAGATACTGGACTTGGTAAGCTTGCAACAGGCGGCAATTCACTTGTAACAGGAGTTGGTACTCTGAGCGACGGTGTATCTAAACTTAAGGAAGGTTCTTCACAGCTTGCATCTGGTGCCAGCACACTTGATAGCAACAGCCAGGCACTTAAGGATGGCGCATCAGATCTCTATGATGGAACAGTAACATTAAGTGATGGAACAGTAACACTTAACGATGGTGCACAAGCTCTCATGGAAGGTGCTAAGGAACTCAGCGACGGAATGGTCAAGTTCGATGAAGAAGGTATCCAGAAGCTTTCAAGCGCATTTGACGGAGACATCCAGTCATTCACTGACAGACTTCAGGCTATTGAAGATGCATCAACTGAATACACAACATTCTCAGGTGTATCAGATGGTTCAACAAGTAGCGTTAAGTTCATCATAAAGACTGAAGGCGTTGAGGACGTGCAGTAAAGTTATTCAATAAGCAAGCAATCTCTTCAAATTACGTTGAAGAGATTGTTTGCTGTTTTTTGTCACTTTATAAATAATTTAGTTTCTTTATTTTAGTATAATTTTTATTAATATTTCCTTACAAAACACTATATATAGTATAAATAAATTTCGAAATAAAATTTCGGACATTTTAGAGTTTCCGTGGCCATGCAATATTCAATAATGTTTAACAGAATTGGACTTGAAAAAGTTTCCTAAATATATTAGAATAAAATCACTTCGAAAGAAAAGGGTATGTGTAGTTTTTAAGAAAGGAGCGGCCTATGAAAACTGTGAAAATTGCAGATAATACAATTGAACGGCATGCAGATTCCGGCGCGCTTCTATTCACGCTTATCAAAGGACAGACCAGCTGGCAATTGTGGTCAAGGATCTGCCAATGTGGCGGTTTAGATCTTGAGACTAATGACGAGTACGTTGCTATTGCAAAAGCTGACAATCTGACCATAGAGAAAGCGAGACAGGAAGCAACATTTTATAACAACATATTCCAGGAGATGACTGGTTCAGCCAGTTGATCCTACGGTTTAGTTTTTATGAGGGAACGCAAAGCCCCGAGAGTTGACAAGGTTAACTCTCGGGGCTTTGCAGTTTAGTTGATATTGCAAAATGACCCTAGGGTCATTTTGCAACATTCACGCAGTGTGGTACGATTTATTCCGGAAACGTTTCCATTGCCATAAGTACAAAGTTTTGCTAGAATTTAAGAGGTTGATGATTGGGTTTGTGATTTGATCAGCTATATCCATATCACAACTATAGTTTAATTGTTTTATTGGAGGACAGTTTATGCCAAAGTGGTTAAAAGATGCAGTTTTTTACGAAATATACCCTCAGTCATATAAGGATTCAAATAATGATGGTATCGGAGATATTAACGGTATCATTGAAAAACTTGATTATATAAAGAGTCTTGGATGTAATGCTCTGTGGATCAACCCATGCTATGATTCACCATTCAAGGATGCAGGATATGACGTCCGTGATTATAAAAAGGTTGCACCTAGATATGGTACTAATGAAGATCTGTACAGATTGTTTGGAGAGGCACACAATCGCGGAATCAAGGTGCTGCTGGATCTTGTACCGGGTCATACTTCTGAAGAGCATGAGTGGTTTAAGAAGAGCTGCGAAGTGGATAGAAACGAATACTCAGACAGATATGTGTGGACTAATTCAGTCTGGCAGGGAATCGGTGGACATCTGTATGTCAGCGGTGAGGCACCAAGAGATGGTGTATATATGCTCAACTTCTTCAAGTGTCAGCCTGCACTGAATTATGGTTTCCTTAACAGAACAGAGGATTGGCAGAAGAGTCCAGATGATCCGGCTTGTATTGCAACAAGAGAGGCCATGAAGGACATCATGCGTTTCTGGCTTGACCATGGATGTGATGGCTTCCGTGTGGATATGGCTGATTCTCTTGTAAAAGAAGATGATGATAAAAAGAGCGCTACCTGCAAGATATGGCGCAATATCAGAGAGATGCTGGACAAGGATTATCCGGAAGCAGCAATGGTTTCTGAGTGGAGCAATCCACAGCAGGCTCTGACAGGTGCAGGTTTCCATATGGATTTTTATCTGGATCATCATGGAAACGGCTACAATACTCTTATCCGTGACAACGAGACACCAGGAGGGGACCACAGCTTTTTCAAAAAGGATGGAAAAGGCGATATTGAGCGCTTCTTAAAGGATTACCTTCCAAAATATACAGAGTCCAAGGATGATGGATATATCAGCTTCCTGACCTGCAACCATGACACACCAAGAAGCAGCTTCACCCTTAGCCCACTTGAGCAGAAGATTGCCTTTGCATTTTTCTTTACTATGCCAGGGGTGCCTTTCCTGTATTATGGTGATGAGATTGGTATGAGATACCAGCAGCTTCCAAGCAAAGAAGGCGGCTATGCCCGTACAGGTACACGTACTCCGATGCAGTGGAATCATGATAAGAACATGGGCTTTTCAACAGGTGCAGAAGATACACTCTATCTTCCAGTTGATAAGAGCAGCGACGCTCCTTGTGTAGAGGATCAGCTTGCTGATGCGGACTCACTTTTGAATACTGTCAAAAAAGTCATAGCTCTTCGTCATGAATATGAAGATCTTCAGGCAGATGGCAGTTTCGAGGTAGTATATGCCAAGGCAGGGGAGATGCCTTTTGTCTACAAGAGAGGTAGTCTTATAATTGCTGTTAATCCTTCTGATCAGGCTGCAAGTGCTCCTGTAGAGTGCGCTCTTTCAGAAGTATGGAAAATAGGTTCTGCTACTATAAATGGTAACGCTATAGAGATGGGACCACAGTCTTTCTTTATAGGTAAAATAGGTTAAGTATAATAATTCAAGACTGTAGCTTTGAAGTCATTTGATCATAGCTACAGTCTTTTTTCATATCATAGTAAATTGCTTGCCTATGCTAAAAAATACTCCGTTAAGTATGCGACCGGACAATAATGATTGTTCAAAGTTGCAGTTTCAATAAAAATATGTTTTAATATGCAGGCAAGCCCTAAGAATATATGTTCAGAGGGCTTGCTTGCATATTTTTAGTTTCAGGTAGTAGAAAGTAATATTAATGGCAAAAGATATATCCGCAGTTATGCGGTCAGAAACAGAATTACATTTAAGAAAAAAACTGCAGCTGGTATGGTTACTTAGTGTACCAACTATACTGGCTCAGATCTCAATGATAGCCATGCAGTATATTGATGCAGCAATGGTGGGAAGCATGGGAGCAACTGCTTCGGCTTCTATTGGACTAGTATCTTCAACAACGTGGTTATTCGGTGGAGTTTGTTCAGCGGCATCCTATGGTTTTTCTGTTCAGATAGCCCATGCAGTAGGAGCTGGCGATACAGACACATCCAAAAGAGTATTCAGGCAGGGATTGATTTCAATTATTGTGTTTGCACTTGTAATGATGTCCATAGGCCTTGCTATCAGCGGATCACTACCGGTATGGCTCAGAGCTGATGAAAGTATCAGAACAGGTGCAACAGCATATTTTAGGATATACGCACTGTTTGTGCCTGTCAGACAGATCCTTTTGTACTGTGGGGCATCACTTCAGGCAAGCGGCAATACTAAGGTGCCGGGAGCGTTAGATGTACTTATGTGCGTGTTGGACGTAGTATTTAATGCATTTTTCATATTCAGTACAGGTGCAATTTCTTTTGGCAGTATTAAAGTTCCTGGCCTTGGTCTTGGAGTCAAAGGTGCAGCTCTTGGAACAGGAATAGCAGAGTTGGTTTCCGCATCATTTATGGCATATTTTGCATGCATCAGGCAGCAGCATACTTCTATTAAGAGAGATGGGCTGTTTAGATTCTCTGAGATTACTCAGGAAAAAGCTCTGAAGATATCAATTCCAATGGCTGTTGAGCAGATTGCATTATGTGGAGCTCAGGTCATAACGACTGGAATCGTTGCACCTCTTGGAACTGTGGCAGTTGCGGCACATTCTTTTGCAATCACGGTTGAAGCACTTTGTTATGAACCGGGTTACGGCCTTCAGGCAGCTGCTACGACCCTTGTAGGTCAGGCTATAGGAGCAGGCAAAAGAGGTCTTGCCAAGAGCTTTGGCTGGATCACAACATTTTTTGGCATTGCAATCATGACAGGTACAGGAATTATTATGTACTTTGTTTGCCCTTATATATTTAGCTTTTTGACACCGGATCTCGCTGTTCAGGAGCTGGGCATCAGAGTCCTGCGTATTGAACTTTTTGCTGAGCCTTTGTTTGCTGCTTCAATCGTAGCAACCGGAGCTCTTCGCGGTGTAGGTGATACTCTTGTACCAAGTATCATGAATCTTGTCAGTATGTGGGGAGTAAGAATAGTATTGTCGCTAATACTTACGCCAACTCTTGGACTTGCAGGCGTATGGATTGCAATGTGCACAGAACTGATCATAAGGGGAATAATATTCCTTATCAGATTAAAAGTTAGAATAAAATGATCTGGTTATTCCCATTTTTTACTGTAAATTGTTTAGATTTTTTTTATTGACTAAATTTTCAAAAGAGAGTAACTTAGTTGTTAGGAAAAAGGGAGTAGCTAGCGCAGATTTGCGTTTGCATATATCGTCAGTACGATAACGATGGTTATCCGGTTATGTGAGTAAGTAGCGAGACTTTTACCGTATTTTTTGAGTACGGTAAAAGTCTCGCTTTTTCTTATGTTTATCGAATTACATATTATGCTGACTCTCAATTACGAGTAAATGTTTTATTCCCTATCTTAAGGAGGACTTTTATGTCACTGGTTTTACAATTTTTATTATTGGTTCTTGGTTTTGTGCTTTTGGTAAAAGGTGCTGATTTCTTTGTTGATGGTGCGGCAAGCATAGCAAAGAAGTTTGGTATTCCTGACCTGGTCATTGGTCTGACTATTGTTGCAATGGGTACAAGTGCACCAGAGGCGGCAGTTAGTATTGCAGGTGCTTTTAAAGGCAGTGCAGACATCTCAATTGGTAATGTTGTAGGTAGTAATCTGATGAATGTGCTTGTAATTCTTGGTCTTGCAGCATTTATCATTCCTATTGCCGTTGGAGTATCTACAGTTAAATATGAGATTCCATTTTTGATTGCAATATCAATACTGTTCCCGGTACTTGGAATGGATGGATCAATGAGCAGAATAGACGGAATCATTCTGTGGATCTGTTTTATAGCATACCTTACATATCTGTTTAAGATGGCAAAAAATGGTAAGGAAGAGGAAGAGTCCTCAGCAAAAGATATTTCAATCCCTATGGCGCTGCTTTTAACAGTTGGCGGTGCAGTCATGATTGTTTTTGGTAGTGATTTTGCAGTTGATTCAGCAAGCACAATTGCCAGAACATTTGGTATGAGTGAGAGATTCATTGGTCTTACTATAGTAGCCCTTGGAACATCACTTCCTGAGCTCTTTACATCAGTGACAGCTGCCAGGAAAGGCAATGCAGATATAGCTATTGGTAACATTGTAGGAAGTAATATCTTCAACTACCTCTTTGTAATTGGAACATCAGCACTTATCATACCTATCAATTTTGCATCCAACTTCATTGTTGATGCTATAATTGCTCTTGCTGCTGTAGTATTTCTGTGGTTCTGTGTATTCAAGGACAGAGAGCTTGCAAGAATTGGCGGTAGCGTGATGCTTCTTGGCTATGCAGCATATTTTGTATATATTGCATTTATTGCAGTTTAAAAAATGAAAATTCACTTGCATTATTTTTAATAATAATGTATTTTAAAAGTGAGCTGTACGACTGGCGGATAAGTGGAGTAAACCACGTGGAGTACAGTTAATATTTCTTTGATTAGCCGACCGCCTGGGCACCGTTTGCGAATGGTTCCCAGGCGGTTTTTTGTATTCTGTATCTTGGTAAAAAAGCTGATTCGAGAGAATTTTTTCAGATGATCTAAGGTATGGCGGTACTGTGAAAGGAGTCAGAAATGACAGATTTGATCAAGGAAATAGCAGGAAATGAATACCCAGGACGTGGTATCGTTATTGGTACTACACCAGATGGTAAGTATGCAGCATGTGCATATTTTATTATGGGAAGAAGTGAAAACAGCAGAAACAGAGTATTTGTAGAGGATGGAACTGGTATCCGCACACAGGCTTTTGACCCAGCTAAGCTTGAAGATCCAAGCCTCATCATCTATGCACCTGTTCGTACACTTGGCAATGACACAATCGTTACTAATGGCGATCAGACAGATACAATCTATGATCTTATGAAGGAAGGTCAGACTTTTGAACAGTCTCTTAGAACAAGAGAGTTTGAGCCTGACGCACCTAACTATACACCTAGAATTTCAGGAATCATGCACGTTGAAGATGGCAAGTATGATTTCCAGATGTCAATCTTAAAGAGTAATCACGGCGATCCATCTTCATGCCAGAGATTTACTTACTCATACGAAAATCCTAAGGCCGGAGAAGGCTATTTTATCCACACATATATGGGCAACGGCAATCCACTTCCAAGCTATGAAGGTGAGCCAACTCTTGTAAATATCGAAGGTGACATTGATACATTTACAGAAAACGTATGGAATGCACTTAACGCCGACAACAAGGTATCTCTTTTCACAAGATATATTGAAATTGCTACAGGTAAGTATGAGAGCAGAATTGTAAATAAAAATGCTTAATATATAGATTCAGAAATCAATAAAATGATTGACTTATGAGAATGCCGATAAGTGGCATGAAAAGGAGAAAAACGGTATGAAAACTTTAGAACTTAAATATGGTTGTAACCCAAATCAGAAGCCTTCAAGCGTATATATGGAGGATGGATCAGACCTTCCTATCGAAGTACTTAATGGTAGACCTGGTTACATCAACCTGCTTGATGCATTAAACGGATGGCAGCTTGTATCAGAACTTAAAAAGGCTACAGGACTTCCAGCAGCAACTTCTTTTAAACACGTATCACCAGCTGGTGCTGCAGTAGGCCTTCCTCTTACAGAAGTTGAGAAAAAGATTTACTGGGTTGAGGATATGCCAGACATGACACCACTTGCTAACGCATATGCAAGAGCAAGAGGCGCAGACAGAATGTCTTCATTTGGTGATTTTATCTCTCTTTCAGATAAGTGTGATCTTGCTACAGCCAAGCTCGTAAAGAGAGAAGTGTCAGACGGTATCATCGCTCCTGACTATGATGACGATGCACTTGAACTTCTTAAAGCCAAGAAAAAAGGCAACTATGCAGTTATCAAGATCGATCCTTCTTATGTTCCAGCTGCTATTGAGAAAAAGCAGGTATTTGGCGTAACCTTTGAACAGGGTCACAACAACTTTGAGATAAATGAAGGACTTCTCGAGAACATTGTTACAGAGAATAAGGAGCTTCCAGATTCAGCCAAGATCGACCTTATCATCTCTCTTATCACTCTTAAGTATACTCAGTCCAATTCTGTATGCTATGTAAAGGGTGGACAGGCAATAGGTATTGGCGCTGGACAGCAGTCACGTATCCACTGCACAAGACTTGCAGGAAGCAAGGCTGACAACTGGTTCCTTCGTCAGGCTCCACAGGTTCTTGAACTTCCATTCCTTGATACAATCGGTCGTCCTGACAGAGATAACTCAATCGACCTCTATATCGGTGAGGATTACATGGATGTTCTTGAAGATGGTAAATGGCAGAAGATCTTTAAGACCAAGCCTGAAGTATTTACAGCAGCAGACAAGAAGGCATGGCTTGCTAAAAATACAGATGTTGCCCTTGGTTCAGATGCATTTTTCCCATTTGGAGATAATATTGAGAGAGCATTCAGAAGTGGCGTAAAATACGTTGCTCAGCCAGGCGGTTCTGTTCGTGACGACAACGTTATCGAAGCAGCAAACAGCCACAACATGGTAATGGCATTTACAGGAATGAGATTATTCCATCATTGATCATTTAAAAAAGCACCCTGCGGGAAATTGTTATTCCTGGCAGGGTGCTTGATTTTTTATTTGACTGGTTTAGAAAACTCAGTAGCAACATAGGATATAAAATCATCTATAGGCAGAGCTTTGGAATAGTAGTGACCTTGCAGGAAGTCACAGCCTATATCTTTCATAACATCAGCCATATGTCCGGTTTCGATCCCTTCTGCTGTAACACTGAATCCCATTTCTTTGAACGCATGCACCATTGTAGGTATTATCTCATCCGGATCGTTACAGTATGACCATACAAGTTCCATATCTAATTTGATATTTATAAATGGGCAGGTCTTTATTCGTGTAAGATTTGAATAACCTTTACCATAATCATCAAGGACAAATTTGAAGCCTTTTTCGCTTAAACTGCGTATCTGTTTCTTCATAACTGTAAAATCTGTCATGGATTCTTCTGTAATTTCTAAATGAATGAGATTAGGATTTATGCCATATTTTTTGACTATTGAGCTATAGTCATCTGCCAGATCAGTTATAAGGAACTGAGTTGGAGACAAGTTGACATTGATCCAATTGATACCCATGCTTGTAATATTGCTATATTTAATGAACTCGCAGGTCTTTGCAAATATTTGTCTTCCGATGTTACTGATATTACCGTTTTTTTCTGCTATAGGGATGAAGTCATTTGGCGTTATGATATAGCCGTCTTCATCATATATTCTTGCCAACGCTTCAGCACCGACAATCATGGAAGTGGAAGCCTGTATTATTGGCTGGAAATAGACTTCAACTGAATTGTTTTCCAAAGCATTTTCAAGAGCCTTCTTTACAAATACGTCTTTTTCAACAGATTTTATGTCTTCATCTGATGCAACAAGGCATTCGTGAGAGTTTTGTTTGTCAGCTTTTTCAAGAACATTTAGAAGAGTGTTAAAAAATATATCAGCTGAATAGTCTTCATTTTCTACTTGCAGAGATGCAAAATTAACATCCAGATACAGCTCTGTATCAGTGGATTTCCATGGTGCCTTGAATCTTTCTCTTATTTCAGCAATTATTGCATCCATATTGGTAAGTCTATTTCCAATAATGATAAATCGTCCGTTTCTATTGTAAAAAAAGAATGTTCTCTTAAATTTCTTATTAAGATATCTGCCTATTAGTCGAAGACCATTGTCCATTTGCTTTGCGCCATATATTTTTCGGGTATCTTCATAATTGTGTATGATAAATCCAGAGTACTTATGGTCTTTGATCCTGTTGATCTCACTTATGTACAGGCGAAGACTCAGGGTATTAAATACATAAGCTCGCTGATCTATATAAATGTCAGGATTTTCGAAAGACAGATATATTATGATCATGGCAAGTATACAAAAAGTATCCATTATAAGATAGGTCGGGAAGACTTTTCGAATAATAGCCCCTACTAATAATGTAAAGTTAAAACCCATAGAAGCGGGAAAGGAATAGGTTCGCAAGAAATAAGACCTTCTGTATATTATGATAGCAAAGGATACTATTATATAGAAAAATACCATTGCATAAAGGTAGTCAATCAGGAAACCATGATGAAAACCGTCATCTTCTATAGAAAAAATAGCTTTGCTCCAAGGGCTTGAAATTGTTAAAGCCAGTGACAGAAAGAATGGTATTTGTAATAATATGCCTATGCTGGGATGATCTTTTAGCCTGAGTTGTGTAATTATTGCTGTGTAATAATAGAATGCAAAAGATCTTAGAAAGAAGAAAATATAAAAAGAACCATTGGCAAAATAAAGAAATGGTACTGAGAAACTATCATAGTGCATATCTGCGTAGCTCGATATGATATCTGTTGAAATAACAAGAGCTTCAATCAGTAAAAGGACAAAAAAAGCAATGCTTCTTCTTAAGGGAAGCCTGGGTAGAAAAATATAGTAACTTAAAAATATAATAAGTACTAAAAGGCTAGGCAGAACAGAGCTAAAATCGTACATAAGGATTGCTCCTGTCATATATTCAAAAAAATATAAACAATATTGCGATAAGCTTAATTCTATTGTATTTTAATATCAGTATAAATACAATAGCATTATTTTGACCCCTGGGGACGAGAATGTCGCAAGCGACATTCTTTATTCTTGGTATAGTTTTTACCTATAACTAATGATAGTATAAACATATATATTATAATAATTGTCATGGAACCTAAAAAAATATAAAATTACCATATAACAAAGAAAAGCACTATGAAGCAACGGAGACAGTATGGCAATAATTAATAAGCATGGAAAACAAATTGAATTTTCTTGTGAGGTTTTTCCTCCAAAAAAAGATTTGAATATAAGTGGAATTTATGACACATTAAATTCAATCAAAGAATTAGAACCTGATTTCATCAGTGTTACTTATGGTGCAGGTGGAAGTAATAGCAAAAAAACTTCAGAGATTGCTTCTTATATTCAGAACAGTTGCAATATCAATGCTCTTGCACATCTTACAGCAGTGGGTGTTACCCCGGAAAAATTGCAGAGTCTTTTAAATGAATATAAGGAAAATGGTATTAAAAGAATACTAGCCCTTAGAGGTGATAAGCCAAGGGATATGACAGATGATGATTTTGCAAACAGGCATTATAAGTACGCCAGTGATATTGTAAAAGAGATATTTGAATTTGGCGGATTTCATATCTATGGTGCCTGTTATCCTGAAAAACATCCGGAAGCATCTTCTCTTGATGAGGATATAAAGCATATCAAGGAAAAAGTGGATCTTGGTGTAAGTGGGCTTATTACTCAGATGTTTTTTGATAATGAAAAATTGTACAGTTATCTTGATAAGCTTGATAAAGCAGGAATACATGTGGCAATTCATGCAGGAATAATGCCTATTACTGCGGCTAATCAGCTTGGAACCAGTGTGTCTTTGTCAGGTTCTTCTATACCTACAGCCCTCAGTAACCTGATTTCAGAGCATGCAGATGATCCGGCTGGAATGAAAGAAGCCGGTGTAGAATATGCTATTCGTCAGATTGAGGATCTTATAGCACATGGAATAGATGGCATTCATTTATATAGCATGAATAAGGCTGATATTACTAAGCAGATTGTAGAAGCTGTAAAATAATTGTTTAACTAAAATGAGTCCCTTGTGACGTATCACATGATCCATTTCGGAATATAAAGAGTCATGTGACAGTCTCAAGGGACTCATATTATAGTAAAGATATTTTACATTTTTACTTTTTCAGCAAGTTCGCCCTTAGCCAGTATTGCCAGATGCTGTGTGGCACGGGACATTGCAGTGTACAGACAGTGATTACCAAGTTCATCATTTGGATATGTGTCTGCATCAACATCTGCAAGGATTACATGGTCAAATTCCAATCCCTTAGCCAGTGTGAGCTCTATGAGAAATGCTCCGTTTTTTGGAAGCGCATCCTGAACAGAGATTTCTGTTGGAGCACTGTCACCAAGGCCTGCAATTATTTTTTCCATATTAAGCGGATTTCTACAGATGACAGCAGTAAGTCCGTCTCTCTTTCCATAATCATCGATCAGTGACTTTAGCTCGGTGAAATAGTCTTTATCATTATCACATACTTTTACGATAGTCTTTTCGCCCGGGCGTTTTACTGATGATACCTGCATCTTCTTTTCTTCAGGAAGGATAGAAGCAAACATATCAGTGATTTCCGGAGAGCTTCGGTAGCTGGTCATAAGTGGGAGCTCAACAAATTTCTTCTTGGCAGCAGTTGCCATTTCTTCTATTTCAGCAAAAGAAATAGTGCCTTTCCTGATGGCCTGGAATTCATCTCCAAGCAGCATGAAACGAGCATTTGGGAAGTATTTGCTAAATACTTTCATCTGAGCCATTGTGTAATCCTGGACCTCGTCGATCATTACATAGCGTATGTTTCGATCGCAGGCACCTGTAAGTTCCATCTTGGTGTATAGCCACTCTGCAGCAGTGATATTAGGTCTGCCAAGGATTCTCTGAGCAACTTTTTTAACATTTACAAAGCCACAATTCTTTATTGCTTTGAGGGCTCCGCCAAAATCGTTCTCGATACGCTTTTCTTCAGCGGCATCTGACTTAGGCTTTGAGGATGGATCCTCTTCATCATTGTCATTCTGACTATTCTTAAGTATGTTCTTGGCTCTGTGCTCAAGTTCATCAGATACAGTCTGGATAAGCCTCATGCCCATTGGGAATTGGCTAAACTCTCTTACTACTGAGAGAACTTCAGCCTTAGACATGACAAGTCTTTCCTTTTGGTAGATGTCTGTGAAATCATCAACTTCAGGAGTCAGTGTCTGAAGACCTTCACGGATTTTATCAATGCTGTCTGTATCTGTGTAGTCAAAAGCCTTATCGTTGAATGGCACATGTACCATTTCAAGGAATTCCTGCCATGTTACGGTGATAGGATTGGACTCTCCCAGGTCAGGAAGTACATTGTCAATGTAATCACGGAACACAGGATTCAATGTCATCAGGCATACCTGATCAGGGCGCAGAGTATCTCTTTTCTGGTAAAAAAGGTAAGCGATACGCTGCAACAGTACAGAAGTCTTACCACTTCCTGCAATACCATTTACAAGCAGTACAGGCACATCCGGGTAACGGATCACAGTATTCTGTTCTTTCTGAATTGTAGCTGTTATTGCCTGCATCTTGTCAGAACGTGTCTGAGATAAAGACTGCAGGAGCATTGGATCTTCAATTGCTATCTGTGTGTCAAAATATGAGATCAGCTTACTTTTCTCAAGTTCAAACTGACGTCTGAGCTGCAGATCAACAGGAATCTCTCTGTCTTCGACAGTATAGTGTGTCTGACCGTTTTCCTGATTGTAATAAACCTCTGCAATAGGAGATCTCCAGTCGATTATCATCTGGTCATAGCCATTTTCAGAGATGGCAGCTCTTCCTATATAGTAGCTCTCAGGCTCTTCAGTAGGGTCGAACTGCAATGTGATCTTGGCAAAATAAGGTGACTCAAGGAGTTTATTGACTATACGAAGTCTTTTTCCAAGTGAATTGCTTTCGATATTATATGTATCGATGTAGCGGTTCCACACTTCAATTTCGCCAAGTGTCTCCATGGTGGTCTCATCATCTGCATAGTCAAGACGGATATTATCGCGGATATCATTTTTTTCATCAGACGCTTTCTCATCAAGAGCAGCGATCTGTTCTTCGATATCCTTTTTCATTTCAAGCAGTTTGTTATATGTAGTTGTTAAGTTTTCTTGTTCCAGATCAAATATTTCTTTTTCCATAATTCATTCTCACTATATCGGGTATGGGTTATTTGTGTATTTAATAAGTATAACATATTTGTAAAGGTGCATATTCTTGTAAGATCGATTAGAAATTTGCACTGGTTAAATGGCTTTTGTCATTTCAATCTACCCGAGCTGAACAAAACTCTTATAGCTGAAACGTAGGCAGCAGGCGTATTGGCTTTTCTTATATCTTTCATCGCCTTATCTGGAGCCTCAAACAGATTGCCCATATATTTCCATAGCTCTTTCATGCGGTTTACAGCCACCATATCGCCTGGCATGGTCTCCAGATATTCGTTGTAGAGCTCATCATGGAAAGCCTTGAGTACCTTGAGATTCACACTGCCATCTGCATTTAAGCCGCTATTTATGTGACTTGTAAGTTCATTGCCGCTGTTAGTAGTGGATATCTCTCCTGAATGTCTAATTTTAGACATGGCTGCCAGAGCCGGATTGGAGAGAAGTCCTCTTCCCATCATTACGCAGTCAATCTCAGGGAATCTATCAGCAAAGTTTTGGATATCATCCGGTGTACACAGATTGCCATTGAAGCATAGCTTGTGTTTTGAAGTAGCTGCAATCTGGCTGAAAGCCTCCATATCAGGTTTGCCACTATACATCTGTTTACGTGTCCTTGGATGTACAATCAGCTCTGAGATTGGGTATTTATCATATATTTCAAATATTCTTGATGCCTCATCTGCTGAGTTTAGGCCAATTCGTGTTTTTACTGAAATATCAATATCCACATCTTTAAGTCCGTTGAATACCTTGTCAAAAAAGGCATCCAGCTCATCAGGATATGCCAAAAATCCGGAGCCACGCTTCTTTGAGACAATTGTTCCGGCAGGACAACCAAGATTGAAATTGACTTCCTTGTAACCAAGATCAGCAATCTCTTTTGTCACCCAGATAAAATTGTCAGCGTTATTGGTAAGGACCTGTGGAACTGCATTCATGCCCTCATTGTTTTTGGGAGCAATATCTTCTTTTTCTCTGGTTTTAAGATTCCTTGATGAATGGGCTGCCACAAATGGAATGTAATATTTGTCAATTCCGCCAAAGTACTTGTTGTGCGCCCGTCTATAGGTGTAACCTGTAATGCCCTCAAGGGGTGCAAAATAATAATTCATATAATTCTCCGAAATCTGTTTTTTCAAATTGATAGTATAACATGTAATCATTGGTCTTTAAATTGTAAAGGATAAAGAGCTGCTTGTGAAAGCAATTTTCTATTCAATAAAAAAACCGGTCCTATGACCGGTTCAAATGTAGTTGGCTGCTTCTTTGGCAACCCCGTTGACTGTATTATATTAAACTTGCCGTTATTTGCATAGAAAACTTTCTATAAAATAATTATGTAGTGCAAGTTTATACATATTATCGTGAATGAGTATGTAGTATTACATTAAATACATATGTCAGAATTAGTGCAATGGAAAGAAGCGTATCTAGACCTAAAAACATAATTCGATTGTTTATGCCTGAAGCAAATCATCGAAATCCGCTGAAATAGCGGATTTTGTATCGCTTTTTACGCGGAATCGCGCATTTATCTGACGCGCAGCCTTGTTCTATAATTTATTTTGAAAAAATATTTAGGATAATGGGAATTGTCGAGATTGTTTGATGCAGCAGGTAAATTCATATCCACGACACTAAACTATTACCGACAATCAGGAGGCACCATGGGAACTACATTTTGCAATATTCATATATACAATCCGGAGAAGCTTGATTATAAGCTGAAAAAAGGCTATTCAAAATATTCTTTTACAGATAAATGGGAAACAATCCTTGAAGATGAGTCGCAGTTTGATCTTAAAGGTATGACTAAGATGGCCAAATCCATTTCAAAGGAGACGTCACAGCCGGTACTGAGCATTTCTTACTTTGATGATGATGCATTTGAATTAACACTTTATATAGAAGGCAGCAGGAAAGCTTATTACGAAATATGTGATCATGGTATCTTCAAAAAGAATATTCCGGTATTGATCAAGGCTATGGAACTGGATGATAATACTGCGAAAGCGTTGAGGTACATGACTTCTGTGGATAAATCAGCCCCGGAAGCAATAGATAGATTTTCAGCTCTGCTTCAGCTGCCATTGTATCTGGATAAAGTTATGCTGGATTATAGTGAGGGAAAAGTGGTAATTCCGGCTCAAGAGGAGGCAATAAAAGAACTTGCAGCAGAGAAAAAGGCTGAAAAGTCTGCGCTTGGTAAGAAAGAAGATGCTATCCTCATCCAGGAAATTGAAGGGGTACCATATTTTTACGTGGACCTGTTAAATGGAATAATGTATGTGATAAAACCTGATGGTGAGGGCAAAGTAAAACCTGGCACATATTATTGCTATCAGCTTGGAAAAGAAGGTTCAGAGCCGGCTTTTATTTATGACCACGGTATTTCATTTGACCTTGATGCTATGTCTGATATGGATAATAAAGTTGGAGTTACATATCTTCAGGCAAATCAGTTTTCTGATGAGAGATTATTTATTTTAGATCAGTATGACGTTATTGATGACATTGCAACAGGCAGCGAACAGTGTGCACCTTATAGGGAAAAAATATTGATCTCTGAGGATAAGAAGATCAGACCTGATCACATCATATATAGTGTGGGTGATGTGCTTAGGGTGCCGACAGAGAGGGGGCTTGCTGCTTTTGGAGTAAGGGATACTAATTATATTACAACTGAATCAAATTACTATAAAAAGATATTTGATAAGACCGTGATGCATCCTAATCATTATGATATTACTTCTGCAGGAGTATTGTATTTTGACCATACGAGCCAGTGTTATGCGGAAGACGGGACAATAGTGAAGGTTGGAGAATATACGGAATATGAAAAGGGTGGAAATAGAAAACAGAACGTAAGAGTAGATTTTTTGGATTATGACCAAAAGCTTTTGCATACAGAATTTGTTCCAGTGGATTTTGACTTTTACCGTGTATTTGGAAGCTACTGTTATATCAAGGAAAAAAGGCAGATAGTCATGGGTGGCTATTGCATAGATATTGATAAAAAGAAGGTAACTCCTATTGAGACTCTGAATCAGAAATTAAAAGAGAAGTCCAGTTCTTCAATAAGAGTTAAAGGTGAAAATGGAGAAGATCATATCGCTGTGATAGCTTCAAAACAAATATTTATTCTTGATATGAATCTTAAACCTGTAAGATATACGAAATTGTCAGATCAAATAATGGGATTCTGGACTGATGATAAGGGGCATATTTACCTGATTACCAGCAAAAATGCATGGAAATATCCATTTAAATATGCAGATGATTCAAGAATAAGAATCTATAAGGTTAGGATTTAAAGGTAAAACTTTATTATTTTCTGGTGTTTACTTGTAACTTACAAAGGAATAAGCTAATAATAAGCAGCATGAAATAATATAGAAAAGTATATGGGGTCTTTTTTTAAAAAATAATATGAGAGGATGCTCAAGATGAAAAAAGATTATGAGAACGGGGAAGAGAGGGAATCAGAAAGTTTCGGAAGTAAAACCTTATATGTAGGTGCGGCTGTAGGATTAGTCATAGTTGCGTTGGGAATAGCGATTGCAATTGGGCTGATGCACAAGAATGCTTCAAGTGAAGAAACTCTGCAAAAAATAGTTGTGGAGGAGATGACGTCTTCTATTGAAGAGAGTATTGATGATGAGCAGGAAGATTTAGAGAGTGATGAAGTTGTTATATCTGTTTCTGAGGATGCAACTGCTGGTAGTTCGGGTAGCAGTGCAGATACTTCAGGAGATATAGAATCAGAGGCTAAATCTGAGACTGGTGAAGTTGTAGATATGACAGAGCTTGTCAGTGCCAGCAATGTAGGGGAGAACTCCCAGATTACTTATGGAATCGATGTTTCAAGATTTCAAGGAACAATCGATTGGAGTCAGGTGGCTGCAACAGGTATTGATTTTGCCATGATCAGAGTGGGTTACAGAGATTCATCTACCGGTGAAATCAAGGCAGATACTAACGCCAAATACAATATGCAGGAAGCAGAGAAAAATGGAATTAAGATAGGGGCATATTTTTTCTCAACTGCAATAACAGAAGATGAAGCCATAGCTGAGGCAGACTGGGTAGCACAGTATATATCCCAATATCCTATTACATATCCTGTAGGGTACAACTGCGAAGGTTTTGAAAATGCCAGCAGCAGACAATATGGACTTACCAAGGATGACAGATCTGCAATTGCAATGGCGTTTCTAGGGGAAATCTACAAATCAGGATACACACCAATTTTTTATGCATCCATGAATGAACTTTCAGGAGATGCAAAATGGAATACTTCAGTTATAGAAAAGAGTTATAAGATATGGATGGCCTGGTATAACCAGAGCACAGAGTCTATTGCCAATGGTCCTGCTTATGATGGCCAGTGTGCTATGTGGCAGTATACCAATCAGGGAACTGTTGCAGGTATAGGCGGCGGAGTAGACGTTGATGTTGCATATTTTGGATATAACGGAACAGAAACTGCTAAAAATACTGAGGAGAGAGAAACTGCATCGGCTGATGTTGAGGCTCTGATGAATTTTACAGAAGTAAATGAAACTGTAACTGCCAAGAGCTCAACTAATCTGAGAGATAAGCCTAGTCAGGGCGAGGACAGCACTGTAATGGTGACTCTTCAAAACGGGCAGACTGCTACAAGAACTGGTATCAGTGATAGCGGCTGGTCCAGAGTGGTCTATGAAGGTGGTACGTATTATGCAGTATCTAGTTACCTGACCACAGATCTGAGCGCTCCTGCACAGGTCACACAGCAGGAAACAACAGATACATCAGGGTTTAAGACCAAGTTTATTGATTGCAACGAACTGGTTACTGCCAAAGATATCGTTAATCTCAGGAATAAGCCTAGTGTTACTGATGAGGATTCAGTTGTTGTTGCTACACTTTCAAACGGTGAGACTGCAGTCAGGACAGGCTACAATGCTGAGTATGGCTGGTCCAGAGTTGAATACAATGGCCAGGTGTTATATTGTGTCAGCAGTTACTTGAAGCTTGCGGAATGAGTTTATCTGAGGGAATGCAGCTCTTTTTCTATTTATGGCATTTTGCGAATAGTACTTATCATTATTCGTGATTATATTAGGAGGGATAGGAAATATGATGACAAATGTTGTTCTTATATCTGGAGCTTCAAGCGGCTTTGGAGTTGAGTTTGCCAAGATATTTGCAGCTAAAGGGCATAACCTTTTAGTGGTTGCCAGAAGTGAAGATAAGCTTATAGAGCTTAAAAAGTCCCTTGAAAAAAAGTATGGCATTCAGGTATACGTTTTTTCACAGGATCTTGCAAAAGAGGGCTCTGCAGATAAGGTTAAAGCTTATGTAAAAGAGAATGGCCTTATGGTCGAGATGTTGATCAATAATGCGGGATTTGGTGATTATGGAAGGTTCGCAGATTCTGAACTGGCTAAACAGACGCAGATGATCAACCTTAATGATAGAAGTCTGGTGGAAATGACGCATACTTTTTTGCCTGCCATGATCAGGAGAGGTAAAGGAAAGATATTGAATGTGGCATCTGTTGCGTCATTTGAGGCGGGACCTATGATGTCAGTATATTATGCGTCCAAGGCGTTTGTGCTTTCTTTTACAGAGAGTTTGTCGGAAGAACTGCGTGGCACAGGTGTAACAGTGACAGCATTGTGCCCTGGTCCAACTAATACAGGCTTTTCAAAGGCAGCAGATATGCCATCAGGAAGGCTTGCCAATATGTTTAGATTTACTCAGCCAATCGATGTGGCAAGATGCGGATACAGCGCCCTTATGCGTGGACAGGTTATTGTGATCCCAGGTGTACTCAATAATTTGGGCATCATAGCTGTAAAGCTCTTGCCAAGGGCGTTTGTGAGAAAAGCTGTTGGATTGTTGCAGAAATAAAAAGGTGTAAATAGGCTGTTTGAAGCCACAAGAATACATGTTATGTTCAAATGATCATATGAGATTATTTGTTCAATATTAAAAAATTGTTATTGTATAGCCGTGAGTAAATCGGGGACTGTGACATAAGCAGCATGCTCATTGGCAAAAGGAGGAAAGTTATGGAACAGAAGAAAAATTCATGGGTGAGTGCACTGATAATAGGCTTAAGTATTGTTATCAGCTGCGTAGCATTGGCGTTTGGGTTGTCACATTTTAGATCTGAGAGTTCACATGTGATATCAGCAACAGGAAGCGCCAGCGTAGATTTCGAGGCAGATATTGTTATCTGGAGAGGATCATTTTCAGCAACAGCATACACATCTCAGGATGCTTACACTAAGATCAAGAATGATGCCAGCGTAGTTAAGAACTACCTTACAAGTAATGGAATAGATGAGAGTGAGATAGTATTTGATTCTGTTGATATTGGCAGGACATATCAGGATAATTATGACATTAACGGCAATTACATTGGTTCAGAGCCGGATGGCTATTATCTTACCCAGAGTGTTACTGTTACATCATCCAATCTTGATACTGTAGAAATGATCTCACGAGACATTTCCAGTCTTTTGGATAAGGGCGTAGAGCTGTTTTCTGACTCACCAGAGTATTACTATACAGCTCTTGATGAGTTAAAGCTTGACCTTATAGATAAGGCTTCTGTTAATGCAAAGGATAGAATTGATATCATTGCTAAAAACTCAGGCGCAAGCCTTGGTAAACTTAAAAATTCCAGCCTTGGTGTATTCCAGATCACTGCTCAGAACACAGGTACTAGCAGCTATTCTTATGATGGAGCTTTTGATACAAGCTCAAGGTATAAGACAGCAACTATTACCGTCAGACTTGAGTATGATCTAAAATGACCCTAGGGGACGGGGTCAAGGGGTCATTTTTGTGAGCCTGCGAAATTATTGGAAATGCCAAGAGGAGCCAGCATGAATGTATTTGCCAGGCACATTTTGTATATAAACAAAATGTGACAGACTAACGCATCAGTGCTGGCTCCTCTTGGCATTTCCAATGTTTTTTGCTGACTTAAAAAATATGACCCCTTGTCCCCGTCCCCTAGGGTCATTTTGCATTTACTTAACCTACAGGGTGTACTTCAACATCTTTTGGCAGTGCTTTAGTCTGGCTGCCTGCCAGATCCATCATGTGCACAAGACCTGCGTAGCAGTCGGCTCTGCAGATGATATCCTCTCTTTTATAGCTGTCAGATATGATTCCAAGTTGAATAGCTTTTTTTAGGCATTCGTCCATAGAAATCTCTCTTTTATCCTTATTTGATTCCATTCCCCTTATTACAAAACTTGCAAATTCTCCAGCTGTCAGGGCATCATCTGGTCTGAAACGGTCATTTGGCGTTGTTGCAGGATCGATAAGGTTTTCTTCTATACATGCTTCCACATAGGATGAATCCCACTCATAGCGTGACAGATCGCAGTACTTGCCATTATAAGGCCTCTTGCCGCTTATTCTGAGAGCTTTGAACAATACCATAAGAACCTGAGCTCTTGGCATCTCTTCTGTGGGATGCAGATGCATGACACAAGGATCAAGGAGACCGTATCTGAGGGCTTTGACCATGTCAGAGTATTGCGGTATTCCGTCAATATCAATGTAAGGAATGTCGATTTCAAACATTCCTCCGGCTGGTTCCTTTGGCAGATCCCTGGTATCAGAGTCTGGCAGAAGAGGCGATGCTTCAACGCCACTGATTTCAGCACTTAGAGGCATGATATCTCTATCCCTTATCTGACGGGCAATCTGAGATGCTATATAGGTTGCACCGTACTCGTTAGTGTGTGTGATATCGCCTGGCATAAAGTAGTCATGAGCTTTTTCGCCAAGAGAAACCCAATAGTCCATTGTTATCTGATGTAGATCAATAAAAGGAACATCAAGCTCGTCTGCGACAGTCTTTGTTGCATCGGCATGAGCCTGTAAAAGAGATCGCATCTTGTCATTATCTTCAAATGGTATACGGCTTATTGGAGACAGGAGGATTGGGAATGCTCCTTTTTCCCTGATCTTTCTTACATACCAGCGGAGATTGTCAGCGTATCCGCCAAATGCTGCAAGATTGCGCCTCTTCTGGTCGTTATGACCAAACTGCAGCATGAATATATCGCCTTCTTTGATCCTGCTGTAGACAATATCCCAATGTCCATCATCCCTAAAACAGTTGCTGGTCATACCGGAATGAGCCTGGTTGTTTACAGCGATATCTTCAAAATAAGCAGCCATTTCCTGTGCCCATCCTGCGCAGCTTCCAAATGAGTAATAAGGAAATCCTGCGTTTTGGTCTGTTAGTGTTGAGTCGCCTGCTATCCACAGTGTTCTTACGTTGTTAGAAGTTTTATTTTCAAGATTGCTGTCTGTGATATCTTTTTTACCATCAAGGTCATAATTATATATTTGTTCTACCACAACACTTGAAATTCCTGCATTTTGACCTGCCACGCTGACATATATTGCTTTCTGAGTATTGGGAATACTTGTCATTGCCGGGATATATGGATATACAGTAGTTAAAAAGCTCTTTTCATAGCTTTCGTTTTCAGCAATGTCAATGCCATGTGCTATCATGTTTCTACGACCGACGAATATTCGCATGTCGCTGATAACGCCGTTTGCGGCCTTGGTTTTTATTGTAACCCTGTATATTCCTTCATTTGGAACATCTACCCTGAAAATCAATACATACCTGTCTTTGGCAATATACACGCCATCAGAAGTAGTGATATAGGCATCAGAGCTGTTACCGGCTGCAGATTTTCTTAGATTCCAGCCACCCATAAATAGTGACTTTTCGGAATCTGTTTTGCCATCAACATCATGTGCATCAACGATGCCATATCCTTTTTCTGCATTATATATATCCAGATTTGTTATTTCTTTTCCAAACTGGTAAATTTTAGTTTCCATTTTGCCCTCCATATGGTCCTTTCGCTTTATATGATGCAATCTATGCAAGCATGATCGTTTTATGACCTATAATCTTTTACATCATTATATTTAATCTGATTCAAAAACTCTTTTACAAAATTGCTGATATCTAGGCATTTTCAACCGATTATTTGTTATAATTAAGAAGTTTGGGAGAGATCATTTGTTACGATCCAATTGTCAGTCAAGGCTGCCATCAGGGTAGTAACAATTTTTTTATTTCAAGTGGTAGGAGGAATAGTTTTGCTGAGGTTTTATTTTGGAGCATCAGGATCAGGGAAAAGTACAGAAGTTTACAATGAGATAATTGACAGAAGTATCAAAGAACCTGAAACAGACTTTCTTATCATCGTGCCTGACCAGTTTACCATGCAGACACAGATGGATATCGTAAAAAAACACCCACGACATGGAATCATGAATATAGATGTCCTTAGTTTTGGACGCTTGTCACATCGCATTTTTGATGAGACAGGCGCTCAGAAGTTGGGAGTGTTGGATGATATAGGCAAAAGCCTTGTCCTTAGGAGAGTAGCAGATACTCTTGGGGATAAGCTGCCTGTTATCGGCGGTAATATGCATAAAGCAGGTTACATAGATGAGGTCAAGTCTACAATATCTGAATTTATGCAGTATGGCATAGATTATGACAAGATATGTAAGCTGGAGAGCGTATCTCAGGGTCATGGCGCGCTTAAAGCCAAGCTGGGAGACCTGGGGCTTTTGTACAAATCATTCAAGGAATACATTCAGGATAGATATATTACAACTGAGGAGACACTGGATATCTTATGTTCAAGGCTGGATTCATCAGAACTTGTAAAAAACAGTGTGATCGTATTTGACGGATTTACAGGTTTTACCCCTATTCAGTATAGAGTTATCAAAAAGCTCCTTGAGTTATCCAAGGAGATCATTTTAACGATCATCATTGATACACAAGAGGATTATTACGGAATTCCTGAGGATGAGCAGGAATTATTTTTGCTGTCAAAAAAGACTGTATATGACCTTGAACGATTAGAATATGAAATTCAGTCAGAAAGGGCCTCTCAGGCAATGCCCGCCTTTGAAGCATGGCGCGATATAAGACATCAGGAGCATATTGATACTGTCATCAATCAGTATCCGGTAGTCAGATTAAAAGACAATCCTGAAATGTCTTTACTGGAACGAAGTCTTTTCAGATATAAACATATGGCTAATACTTATGAGGAGCCAAATAAAGCCATAAGTATGTTTCAGGCATCTAACCCAAGTGAAGAGGTAAGGCAGACTCTGATCAAGATCCGTGAGCTTGTAAGAACTGAGGATTGTCAGTATAGAGATATTGCTGTAGTGTGCGGTAATCTTGATACCTATGGATCACTTTTTGACAGAGCATCCAGTGTTTTTAATGTTCCAATGTACATTGATAAGACTAATAATATAGGCTTAAATCCATTCATCGAATATATCAGAAGTGCTATCAATGTTGTTATCACCAATTACAGTTATGAAGCTGTATTTCACTATATGCGCAGTGGTATGACTGATTTTGATGATGAATCGATAGATGAGTTTGAAAACTATATAAGGGCTCTTGGAATTCATGGCCGTAAGCGCTGGGAAGACATATTTACAAGACATTTAAAGACAAAAGGAAAAGTGGATGAAGCTAAAGAAATAGCATATATGGAACTGATGAACAGCATGCGAGAGCAGATTGTAGCCAGTCTTAAACCACTTTTTGAAAGTAAGAAAGGAACTGTAAGAGAAATATCTACGGCTCTGTATACCTTTATTTCAGAGGCATCATCTCAGCAAAAGCTTGATGAAATGGCGTCAAGGTTCAAGGAAGATGGTGATCTTATAAGAAGCAGAGAATATAGCCAGATATATTCTAAAGTCATTGACCTTCTTGATCAGATGGTAAGTTTGATGGGAGATGACAGTATCAGCCTGGATGAATACCTTGAAATACTCGAGGCAGGATTTGGTGAGATCGAGGTTGGAACCATACCTCAGAATGTAGATAGGATTGTTGTTGGTGATATTGAGAGAACAAGACTTAAAGAGATCAAGTATCTGTTTTTTGTCGGTGTTAACGAGGGCTCTATTCCGAAGGGAACCGGAAGTGGTGGAATACTTTCGGATATAGACAGGCAATTTTTGATGGATACAGACACCGATGGCATAGAGCTGGCACCTACACCGAGACAGCAGATGTACATCCAGCGTTTGTACCTGTATATGAACCTTACCAAGCCGTCCAAGGGATTATGTCTATCTTATTCCAATGTATCCTCTGATGGAAAAAGCATAAGACCGGCATATCTTATAGGTAAACTGCAAAAGATATTCCCAAAGCTTGAGGTGACAGAGCCTGAGCTTGGAGATATGAGCCTTCAGCTGGAAAACTATTTTGACAGTATGAATTATATGGCTTCTGAAATGCGCGAATATGCGGAAGGAAGACTTGATGAAGATAAAACAAAAGAATTCCTTACTCTGTATTATAAGCTGTCAGAGATGGAGGGGCTTGAAGGTCTAAAGCACCTGGAAGCAGCTTCTTTTAAACGATATAAAAATACACCTCTTTCAAGAGCTATTGCCAGTGCACTATATGGAGCATACCTTGAAAACAGTGTAAGCAGGCTTGAGCAATATGCAGCCTGCGCTTATGCCCATTTCCTGAAATATGGGCTGCAACTGGATGAGAGAGATGAATTTGAATTTGACGTAGCAGATCTGGGAAATGTATTCCATGGTGTGCTCGAAGAGTTCTCTACGAAGCTGGCAAAAAATGGCCTTGATTGGAGAACCTTTACTCAGGAGCAGGGAGAAGAATTGTTAAATGAAGCTTTAACTTCTTATGCAGAGTCTTATGGGGAGACGATCCTGCTCAGTAGTAAGAGAAATGAATATCTGATACAGCGTATTCACAGGATTTTGAGCAGAACAGTCAGCTCTTTACAATATCAGCTGTTAAAAGGTGCCTTTAATCCAAGCAAATTCGAGGTGGATTTCAGAGATGCAGGAGATATTGATGAAATAAACGTAACGCTTGATATTGATGAAGAAAAACGTATCAAAGAACGTATGCGTCTCCATGGTCGTATCGATAGAATGGATCTGTATGAAGATCCTGACAATGTTTATGTCAAGGTTATTGATTTTAAGTCAGGCAAAAAAGACTTTGATATATGTGCTATGTACTACGGGCTTCAGTTGCAGCTTGTTATGTATATGAACGTAGGTATGGCAATGGAAGCCAAAGAACATCCAGGAAAAAATATAGTGCCTGCAGCAATTCTGTATTACAGGGTTCAGGATCCGGTGATCAAGTCGGAAGGTGAAGAGATAACACCTGAACAGGTAAATGAAAAAATAAAGCAGGAACTGAGGATGACTGGACTGGTCAATTCTTCTGATGATGTTATAAAATTACTGGATGAATCTATGGTAGAAAAATCAGATGTTATTCCGGTAGAGCGCAAAAATACTGGTGAATTAAAAGCATCTAGCAAAGTTATTTCTACAGAAGATTACAAGGTGATATCCGATTTTGTAAATCAAAAAATTCGATCTTATGGAAAAGAGATACTGAAGGGAAATATCGCTGTTAATCCGTATGAGATGCAGAACAGGAATGCATGTACTTACTGTAATTACAAAGGAATCTGTGGTTTTGATCCGTCTATTTCAGGTTATTCCAAGCGTGAGCTTGAAAAACTGAAGGAAGATGAGGTAATGAACCTTATACGAAGTGAAGAGTCTTGAATTGTTTTCTAACGAAATCCGCAGTTAGTGCGGCTTTCTGTTTTAAGTCACAAGAATACAAAAATTATTTTGGAGATTAGGAAATGAATTTTACTGACGAACAACAGGCGGTAATTGATGCAAAACATAGTAATATATTGGTTTCAGCAGCTGCGGGCTCTGGTAAAACAGCAGTGCTGGTTGAGCGAATAATCCAGCTCATCACAGGGGATGAGCCAATTGATATAGATAAACTATTGGTAGTTACTTTTACCAAGGCTGCTGCTACGCAGATGAAAGAGAGGATAACTGAGGCCATAAGTGCTAGGCTTGCCGAAAAACCTGAAAATAAGCATCTTCAGAGACAGGAAACTCTTATTCATAACGCCCAGATAACGACAATAGACTCTTTTTGCCAATATGTTATCCGCAATAACTTCAATGATATCGGTCTTGATCCGGGGTACAGAGTTGCTGACGAAGGCGAGATTAAGCTGATGCAGCAGGATGTTATGGCAGAGCTTTTAGAAGAAAAGTATGAAAAAGGTGATGCTGATTTTCTCTATCTCATGGATTATTATGCGACAGGTAGCAGTGATAAGGATATAGAAGAATATATCCTGCAGTTGTATAAGTTTGCCATGAGTATGCCATGGCCAGAGGACTGGCTAAATGACCGCGGATATGACTACGACATAGAGGGTAAAGAGTTCGATGAACTGGATTTTGTAAAGCTCTGTACTCAGCAGATAAAAGACATAATAAATGATTGTGTAGACAGATATAAAACTGCGATTAGTATCTGCAATGCTCCTGATGGTCCTTATTTTTATGGTGACCTGTTTGAGAGAGAAATGCATACATTGGTCAATTGTGCAAATGCCGGAGATTTTTGCGACTTGCAGGATGCTGTGAATGGTATTTCATATGACAGGCTTCCATCTAAAAAGGATGACTCTGTTAACAAAGACAAGCGTGAAAGAGCAAAAGGAATACGTGATGGCATAAAAGATCAGATTGGCGCTATAAAAAAAGCATATTTTGGCCTTTCTCAGGAAAGAATACTTGAGCAGATGCAGTTATGCTCAAGAGCTGTGCATGAGTTATCAAGGCTGGCTATTCAGTTTAAAGAAAAGTTTGACGCGGCAAAAAGAAAAGCTGGCGTTATTGATTTTGGAGATATGGAGCATTTTGCACTGGAGATACTTGTGCATCACGAAAGCAGGACTGACACTACTCCGGAGATCAATGAGCCAACGGCAGCGGCTCTTGAATACAGAAGCTTTTTCAAAGAGATACTTATAGACGAGTATCAGGATAGTAATAACGTTCAGGAGCTTATTCTCAGCGTAATTGGCGGCGATGATCCTGATACATATGACAGGTTCATGGTAGGTGATGTAAAGCAGAGTATCTATAAGTTCCGATTGGCAAGACCTGAGATTTTTATGGAAAAGCTGGATACTTATTCTAAGGATTCAGATGCAAGTCTCAGAAGAATAGATCTTCATAGGAATTTTAGAAGTAGATGCCAGGTCCTTGACAGCACCAACTATATTTTCAGACAGATAATGAACCGAGACTTGGGCGGAGTTGCTTATGATACAGATGCCATGCTTGTAACAGGCTCTACTGCATATCCTGCGCCGTATTCAGATACTGCTTTTGACACAGAAATGTATATCATCAAGACTGATAAAGAAGATGATGATGATGAAACGTCTTTTGAGGAATCAGCTGATGTTATAGCAAACCCAAAAAAGATGTCTGGAAAGCAGCAGGAAGCAATGGTAATAGCTAGGCGCATACAAGACCTTATGGCTAATGGCAAGGTAACTGCTAAAGATGGCACATATAGAGATGTCAAATATAGTGATATCGTTATATTGCTGAGAACAGCTTCAGGCTGGGATGATGAGATCAAAAAGGTGCTTGAAGCGGAAGGCATACCTGCGTATATAGAATCAAGAACCGGATATTTTGCTGCTTCTGAGGTTTTAACACTGTTACAATTGTTTGCTGTGCTTGATAATGCCCTTCAGGACATTCCACTTGTAAGTGTCATGCATTCATACATTGGCGGTTTTACAGATGAGGAAATGGCGACTATCAAAGCCGCAGACAAGATAAGAGGAGAAAAGTTCTATTACAGCTTAAAACGATATGCAGAGACTGAGAGTGAAGATACTGATCAGAAACTTGTATCTGATGAGCTTCAGCAGAAGGTCAGGGCTTTTCTTGAACTGATAGCTGATTTTAGGCAAAAAACTGTGTATATGCCTGTTCATGAGCTTTTGGTATATATTTTGAATAAAACAGGATATAAGGAATATGTTACGGCTCTACCAGGCGGTTCGCAGAGGAGGGCTAATATCGACATGCTCCTCCAGAGAGCCAGTGATTTTGAGCAGACTAATTTTAAAGGTGTATTTCATTTTGTAAGATATATTGAGCAGCTCAGGCAGTATGAGGTGGATTATGGAGAGGCCAATATATTGGATGAGCACGCTGATGTAGTCAGGATCATGAGTATACATAAGAGTAAGGGATTGGAATTCCCGATAGTCTTTGTTGCAGGACTTTCCAAAAAGTTCAATACCAGAGACCTTAGCGGTGACCTTATTGTGGATGTGGATATGGGAATAGGCACCAGCTGCATTGATGCAGAAAACCGTGTTAAATTCACTACTTTGCGTCAGCAGGTACTTAAGAACAAAATGAAACAGGACAGTCTTGGAGAAGAGCTCAGGATCCTATATGTAGCCATGACCAGAGCAAAGGAAAAGCTGATCATGACTTGCTCTGTCAAGAATCCTGAAAAAGGAATCCTGAAGGCTCTTGGAGGTATCAGAGCTATAGATTTTGAAAGCGATGCTCTGCAACCGGAAGCACTGCCGTACACTTATAGAAGTAATTTCGAAAACTATTACAAAGTTGTGATGCCGGCTCTCTTGAGACATCCTAGTGCAGTATCACTTTTACAAGCACTTGATATGGATCCGGAACTTGTGAAAAATATCACTGATAAAAGAGATAATTTGCCAAATTTCATATATCATGTGTTATCTGCAGATGATATCCATGCCAGCATAATGAAGGATGAGACGGCTCTTGCCATTAGAAAAGAAAGACTTGAAAGAGATATCACCACAACGGATATAGATGAAGATCTCTACAAAGTACTGACGGATAAATTTAATTATAAATATGGATATGACAATCTTGCAGATCTATATACCAAGACTACTGTCACAGAGCTGAAAAAAGAACTTCTTGAAGAGCAGGCAGAGGCTACAGCCCATATGTTTGAAGGCAGTGCTGAGAAAGAGCCTTATGTTCCGACCTTCATTCAGGAAAAAGCTCCTATGCGCGGAGCTCAGCGAGGTACAGCATATCATAGGATCATGGAACTACTGGACAAGGATATGTATAGTCTTGTAGATAAAAATGGTTCTGGTAAAGCAACGGCTGATACGCTAAATTGCATTAAAGACTGGATGAAAAAGCAAGCTGATAGAGGCTTTATACCAGATGATTATGTGGATACAGTTAATCCATCAGATGTGTATAAATTCATGTCCAGTGCCCTTGGCAGAAGGATGGCAGCAGCGCTTGAAAGTAACAAGCTATTTTGCGAAAAGCCATTTATGATGGGTATACCTGCAAGTACGATAAATAGTGATTTCCCTGAATCTGAAATGCTTCTGATCCAAGGTATCATTGATGCCTGGTTTATAGAAGATGATCACATAATCCTGATGGATTACAAGACTGATCGTGTAAAACAGGGACAGGAGCTTATTGATAGATACCATATTCAGCTGGATTACTATCAGGAAGCCCTTGAGAGCATTACTGGCAAAAAAGTAAAAGAAAAGTGGATTTATTCATTTGCACTTGCAAGTGACATACAAATATAAGTAAAGTGAAATGGACTGTTGACTCACGTCCTCACTAGACGATCAAAAAATAAATTGGAGATACACATGCTAAAATATGTATTATTTGACCTTGACGGAACTCTTACAGAGTCTGGTCCGGGTATCATGAATGCGGCAAAGATTGCCTTAAATCATTTTGGAATTGAAGAAAATAATGTGGAGAACCTTCATAAATTCGTTGGTCCACCACTCACTGAGTCCTTCGGCCAGTGTTATGGTATGAATGAAGCTGATACCCAGGAGGCAATTGCTGTTTTCCGCAAGTATTATAATGTTACCGGAATATATGAAAACAGCGTATTTGAAGGCGTTCAGGAAATGCTGCAACAACTTAAAAGTAATGGTCTGCTGCTATCTATAGCATCCAGCAAACCAAGACCAATGATCGATATAGTAGTGGATCATTTTGATATCAGGAAATATTTTGATGTTATCGTGGGATGCGAGCTTGATGGTACAAGATCTCAGAAAAAAGAGGTCGTAGATGAAGTTATAAGGCTTTTTGGAGAGCTTTCTGGTGATGATGCAGTCCTTGAACATTCAATAATGGTAGGTGACCGTATGTATGATGTTAATGGTGCCAGGGAATGTGGGCTTGAATGCATTGGCGTGACCTATGGATATGGCACTCGTCAGGAGTTGCAGGAAGCTGGTGCAGCATATATTGTCGATTCGGTTAATGAATTGGGAGAAAAGCTATTGCACCTGGTACAGACTAGGTGAGAAAAAAGTATTTTAGGCTTATGCAATTGTTATATTGGATAAGCCTAAAATATCAGTGATATTTGATAAAAAGAAGTTTTAAAGTCAGCAATTTAATTATTCACATCAAATATGCAGATACACATTAGATTTATATCATGTACTTCTCATACCTTCCTGCATTGGCTTTGCTGCATGATACATGTATCTTGGTGCCTTCAGGAAGGTATTCTGTATTGCTGATGATTGCAGTATTGTTAAGTGCTGCCAGTACGCCGCCTTCTGAGTAAGGAATCAGCATATCACATTCAACAGTTCCTGATTTAAGAGTAGTCTCGATCAGATCAAGTAGCTCTTCTATACCGATACCTTGCTTTGCAGACATGTAGATGCTGTCATCCCTTACAAATGGGAGTTCTACCATGGCACCATCTGCGATATCCACTTTATTATAGACGTATATGATAGGTATATCTCCGGCGCCAATCTCTGCAAGGGTTTTAGTGGTAACATCTAAATGTGCCTTGTAATCTGGATCTGAGTAATCAATGACCTCCAAAAGCACGTCAGAGTATTTTACTTCGTCAAGGGTAGAGCGAAATGCTTTAACCAGAGTGTGTGGAAGCTCATCAATAAAACCAACAGTATCAGAAAGCAGGAATGGTCTGTGGTTTGGCGCATTGATCTTTCTTACTGTGGTATCAAGTGTGGCAAAGAGCATATCTTTTTCGAATACCTTCTTTTCTTCAGCATCTTCCCCACCGTACATTTCCAAAAGCTTATTCATGAGAGTGGATTTACCTGCATTGGTATATCCGACAAGAGAGACCTTTATCATTCCTGAGTTTAATCTTTTACCACGCTGGGTTGTACGTTCTCTCTCAACATTCTCCAGTTCTTTTCTCAGCTCACTTATGCGCTTTTCGATATGTCTACGATCCAACTCGATCTTTTTTTCACCGGAACCTTTATTACTAAGTCTTCCAGAGCCGCCCTGGCCGCCGCCACCTTGCCTGCTAAGTTCTGCGCGCATACCTGCCAGGCGAGGAAGCATATACTGGAGCTGTGCTGATTCTACCTGCAGTTTGGATTCTCTTGTACGAGCTCTTGAACTGAATATCTGCAGGATAAGGCCGGTTCTGTCTATTACCTCTGTATCAAAGGCTTTTTCGAGGTTTCTGATCTGAAGAGGAGATAAGGTTTCTGAGAAAACTATGATATCAGCATCTTTTACATAGATTTCATTCTTGATCTCTTCAATCTTACCGCTTCCGATCAGCGTTCCATGATCGGCGCTTTGTACCAGCTGTGTAATTGTTCCTACTACTTCAAGATTGCAAGCTTCAGCCAGATCTTTAAGTTCTGTCATTGATCGCTGAAATCTCTCTTCACCCATAGACAGATTGGCACCTACAAGTATAGCCCTTGCATTACCTGTATTTGGATTGGTTTCGTAAATAGTTCCCATAAATCTCCTAAATTCTTCTGATGTTATCCAAAATATATTGATCAATATATTACAAAAATCCCCATATTCATATTGCACAGACCGGTTTTAGTGATCTTATAAAAAGATGATCACAATAATTGGAAGTACAATAGTCATACAGGGATTAAAATTCGCTGTTGCTAATCTTTATAACAGTTCAATTCCGGCTTTTGATGTTTCTTTTACCATTTCTTCAGGCCAGAGTGAGCACTGAACTTCACCTATATGTGCCTTGCGAAGGAAGAACATACAGATTCTTGACTGACCGATACCACCACCGATTGTAAGTGGAAGTTCACCCTTAAGTACAGCTTTCTGGAATGGAAGATCAGCTCTTTCTGGACAACCAGCTTTATCAAGCTGTTCTTTAAGTGATTTCTCATCTACACGGATACCCATTGATGAGAGCTCAAGAGCAATATCAAGTACAGGATAGTATACCATGATATCTGCATTTAACTGCCAATCATCATAGTCAGGAGCACGTCCATCATGTCTTTCGCCTGATTCCATAGTATCACCGATCTTCATGATACATACAGCACCCTTAGCTTTGGCAATGAAATATTCACGTTCATGAGGAGTGTTATCCGGGAACATATCCTCAAGTTCCTGTGTTGTTATAAAGAAAATATCATGAGGAAGTATCTCCTCGATATAATCATATTGAATAGACATGAATTTTTCAGTTTTACGAAGTACCTTATAAACAGTCTTAACTGTCTCCATAAGGAACTCAATAGTACGATCCTCGCGGGAGATTACCTTTTCCCAATCCCACTGATCAACAAAAACAGAGTGGATGTTATCTGGAATCTCATCTCTACGGATGGCATTCATATCTGTATATAAACCTTCGCCTACTTTAAAACCGTATTTCTGAAGTGCGTATCTTTTCCATTTAGCAAGGGAGTGAACGATTTCTGCTTCACGCTCATTTTCATTTTTGATATCGAAAGAAACAGGTCTTTCAACTCCATTAAGGTTATCATTGAGTCCGGATGAAGGATCAACGAAAAGTGGAGCAGATACTCTCAGAAGATTAAGTCTTGCTGCAAGCATTCCCTGAAAAAAGTCTTTTACAGTTTTAATAGCTATCTGTGTGTCGTGCAGGTTGAGTGCAGACTGATAGTCCTTTGGGATTTTGAGGTTTTCCATATTATTTTTCTCCTGCAATGATTTAACGTATTAAAGTGATTTTTGAAAAACAAACAATCACTATGATATTTAAACTCTTTTTAGTCAACAATGCAAGAAAAATTGCAAAATATATATTCTTAATAATTTGAACACACTTTTTTCATTTTACTTTTAACGAAAAATAGAGTATAACAATTAAAAATGTTAACAAGTTTTCAAAAGAAAGAAGAAGGTGATTCCAATGCACAGTAGCTATAGACGTTCAATAATGCTTAGCCCTTATCAGGTAAAAGACTTTGTTAATGCTGCTACAAAATGTGATTTTGATATCGATATATATAATAACAGATATGTAGTAGATGCTAAGTCAATACTTGGTGTATTAGGCCTTGATCTATCAAAGCCTGTAACAGTTGAATATCATGGAATGAATTCAGAATTTGAGTCTTTCCTTGATTCGCTTGCAGTTGCTTGCTGATCATTTTTCTAATTAAAGCATTAGATTTAAATATTGTTGAAGCACTCTCCGTAGTATAGAATATACTTCGGAGAGTTTTTTTATGAGCGACGAGATAAGGATATCCGTAAGAGGGCTGGTAGAGTTCATCTTAAGAGACGGAGATATTGATAATAGAATACATACAGGCTCCGACAATGCAATGCAGGAGGGAAGCCGTATCCACAGGATGATACAAAAGAGCATGGGATCTACATATCATGCAGAGTATCCTCTCAAACTTACCTGGCAGGCAGGGGATTATGATATTGTTGTTGAAGGAAGAGCTGATGGAGTCCTTGAAAGCGGTGATGGCCCTGCAAAAGGAGAGTTGTATACAGATAATACGTCGCAGGATAATCCTGGGATTCCGATATTACAGGCTCTTAGCGGCGATGAAGCAGCTTTTGATTTTGACTGGACTCAGACAGTACTTATTGATGAGATAAAAGGCACTTACAGAGATCTGAAAAAGATGTTATCTCCAGTCAAGGCACATTTGGCTCAGGCCAAGTGCTATGCATACATATATGCCCTTCAGAATAATTTAGAGCATATACGTGTGCGAATGACCTACTGCAATATTGATTCTGAAGAGACAAGATATTTTTACTATAATTATTCATTTGAGGAATTATCTAATTGGTTTCTGGAACTGATCAATGAATACAAGAAGTGGGCTGATTTTGAACATGAGTGGAAAAAAGTCAGGACAGCTTCTATCAAAAAAACAGAATTTCCATTTCCATACAGAGAAGGTCAGAAGGACCTTGCTGCTGGTGTTTACAGGACAATTGTACATGGAAGAAAGTTATTTCTTGAGGCTCCAACGGGAACAGGAAAGACTATTACAACTGTTTTTCCTACCATTAAAGCTATAGGCGAGGGCAAAGCTGACAGAATGTTCTATCTTACTGCCAAGACAATTACCAGAACTGTCGCAGAAGACGCAGTGGAGCTGCTTAGAACAACAGGAGGTCTCAAGTTCAAGACTACTACTATCACCGCCAGGGATAAGATATGCTTTTTAGATGAGAGCAATTGCAATCCGGTGGCATGTCCTTATGCCAAAGGCCATTTTGATCGCATAAATGAAGCAATGTACGACCTTCTTACTCACGAAGATAATTTTAGCAGGGAAAGTATCGTTGAATATGCTAAAAAGCATATGGTCTGTCCATTCGAGATGTCTCTGGATATGAGCCTTTTTTCTGACGGTATCATATGCGATTACAATTATGTTTTTGATCCTTTTGTTTATCTTAAGAGATTTTTTGCAGAAGGTAAAAAAGGAGACTATCTGTTCCTTATAGATGAAGCACATAATCTTCTCGATAGAGGAAGGGATATGTATAGTGCTCAGCTCTATAAAGAGAGCTTTTTGGAGCTTAAAAGGACCATTCAGGAGGCGCATCCTCGTATAGCGTCCCATCTTGATAAGTGCAACAAGGATTTTCTTGCATTAAAAAGAGATTGTGAAGACTGTAAGGTACTTGCTTCTATTGATCCTTTGCTGAATCCACTTCAGAGGCTGGCAGCTATAATTTCTGAATACCTTGAAAATCAAAATGAGGGTCCATTCAGGAATGAAATTCTGGAATTTTACTTTGATCTTTATAGATTTCTTGATATCTATGAGAGAGTCAATGATAAATATACTATGTATTGCGAGATAGAAGCTGATGGAAGGTTTATGGTCAAACTTTTTTGCGTAAATCCGTCAGATAATCTTGCGGAGTGTCTTGCAAGAGGAAGGTCGACAATACTATTTTCTGCAACCTTACTGCCAATACAGTATTATAAAAAGCTTCTTGGCGGCAAGGATGAAGATTACGAGATGTATGCTCATTCAGTGTTTGATCCATCACAGTGCGGATTGTTTATTGGCAGTGATGTGACCAGTAAATATTCCAGGAGAAACAAGGATGAGTATGAGAAGATTGCTTCATACATAAATAACGTAGTATCAGCTAAAAAAGGTAATTACCTAGTGTTCTTTCCATCACATGCCTTTCTTGAGCAGGTTATGATGGAGTATGTGGATAACTTCCTGGATGAGGAAGAAACTGAACTGCTGGTTCAGAGTGATTACATGAGCGAAGGCGCAAGAGAAGAGTTTCTTGATCGGTTTTCAGCGGGCAATGATGTGGATCTGTCAAAAGTTATCCACATGGATCTGGAAATAGAGGAAGATAGAAGCGTACTGGGCTTTTGCGTCATGGGTGGAATCTTCAGTGAAGGAATAGACTTGAAACGAGATAGCCTTATAGGTGTAATTGTTGTAGGTACAGGTATTCCACAGGTATGTAATGAGAGAGAGATACTCAGAGAGTACTTTGAAGAACATGATAAGGATGGATTCGACTATGCGTATCGTTTTCCAGGTATGAATAAGGTGCTGCAGGCAGCAGGACGTGTTATCAGAACTGAGGATGACCTGGGAGTCGTGGTACTATTGGATGAGCGATTTATGCAGTCTGGATATCAATCACTTTTTCCACGAGAATGGAATAAAATTAACCAAATATCGACTAATACAGTCAAAAATAGCGTAAACTCTTTCTGGGAAAGCAAAAGGCGGGAATAATAGTAATTATTCTCGCCTTTTATGTCAACAAAAACCACAGAGAAATCCACATTGGTTAACATAATTCATAATTATCGGGCATTATGTTAACCATACAATAGCCTAAATTGTTTGAATTGTTCGAAAAATAACGTCTAAGCGAATACAAAATGACCATCAAAACAACCTGTTATGACAAGGTTGTCATTGTGGATAACTCTGTGGAAATTGGGGATTAGTTAGATATCGTTGACTTGAAAAGCCTATGGATACTGCCTATGATCAAAAACGAAAAAACGAGCAACATGCGGGTATAAAATTTGATTGATACTAACATGGTCAATAAAATTATGTAAACCATTTTGCTCACTGACAGCCTTGTCAGAATTGCAACAAAATAATCTTTCGGATAGCTGATTGACTTTTATTAAAATTATGAATATGATATCTACTATAAATATGACTTAAGTTTTTCTTAAAGGTCATTATTATTGAAGCGATGAAGAAGAGGAGTACATGTTGAAAGCTCTCAGAGAATGCGTCCGGACCGCTTTTTAGCGTACGCTGTGAGGATGCTGAGTGGAAGATGTGGAAGGTTGCTTTGGAGCTTGTTTTTAATGAGGCAGTATGTTGTTCGTACTGTGAAATAAGGTGGTACCGCGTTTATGACGCCCTTATCCGGAAGTCCCCGGATAGGGGCTTTTCTTTTATTATTCAGAAAAGGAGATAATCATGAAGAAAGAACTTGCAAAGACTTATGATCCAAAAGGCATTGAAGATCGTCTCTACAGCAAGTGGGAAGAAAAGAAGTATTTCCATGCTGAAGTAGATGAAACTAAGAAACCATTTACTATAGTTATCCCACCGCCAAATATCACTGGTAAGCTGCACATGGGACACGCACTTGATAACACAATGCAGGATATCCTCATTCGTTATAAGAGAATGCAGGGTTACAATGCACTGTGGCAGCCAGGAACTGACCATGCATCTATAGCTACTGAGGTTAAGATCATTGATGCCCTTAAGAGTGAAGGCATTGATAAGCAGGATCTTGGAAGAGAAAAATTCCTTGAGAGAGCATGGGAATGGAAAAAGGAATATGGTGGAACTATCATCCAGCAGTTGAAAAAGCTTGGTTCTTCCTGTGACTGGGATAGAGAGCGCTTTACAATGGATGAAGGCTGTAACAAGGCTGTTACAGAAGTATTCCTTAAGATGCATGAAAAAGGATATATTTACAAGGGAAGCCGTATCATAAACTGGTGTCCTGTTTGTAAGACATCTATTTCAGATGCTGAGGTTGAATACGAAGAGCAGGCTGGACATTTATGGCACATCAAGTACCCATTCATTGAGGATGATGGAAGCATCAGTACAACAAGATTTATTGAATTTGCTACAACTCGTCCTGAGACAATGCTTGGTGATACTGCAGTAGCTGTAAATCCAGAAGATGAGAGATATAAAGATTACATTGGTAAGAAGCTTCTTCTTCCTATAGTTAACAGAGAACTTCCTATCATTGCAGATCAGTACGTAGATATGGAATTTGGTACTGGTGTAGTTAAGATCACTCCAGCTCATGACCCTAACGACTTTGAAGTTGGTAGAAGACATGGCCTTGAAGAAATCAGCATCTTAAACGATGATGCTACTATCAATAAAAATGGTGGTAAGTACGAGGGACTCGATCGTTATGAGTGCCGTAAGCAGATTGTAGAAGAACTCGATAAGATGGGACTTCTTGTTAAGATTGAAGACTATACACATAATGTAGGAACTCATGACAGATGCCATACAACAATTGAGCCTATGATCAAGGCACAGTGGTTTGTAAAGATGGACGAGCTCATCAAGCCAGCTGTTAAGGCTGTAAAAGATGGTGAGATCAAGCTTATCCCATCGCGTATGGACAAGACATACTTTAACTGGACAGATAATATCCGTGACTGGTGTATTTCAAGACAGCTGTGGTGGGGACACAGAATACCTGCATACTATTGTGATGAATGTGGTGAGACTGTTGTAGCAAAAGAGATGCCTCAGGTATGTCCTAAGTGTGGCTGCAAACATTTCACACAGGATCCTGATACTCTTGATACATGGTTTTCATCAGCACTTTGGCCATTTGAGACACTGGGCTGGCCAGAGCAGACACCTGATCTTAAGTACTTCTTCCCAACAGATGTACTTGTAACAGGTTATGACATTATCTTCTTCTGGGTAATCCGTATGATATTCTCAAGTTATGAGAATATGGGTCTGCCACCATTTAAGACAGTTCTTTTCCACGGACTTGTACGTGACAGCCAGGGTCGTAAGATGAGTAAATCTCTTGGAAACGGTATTGACCCACTTGAGATTATTGATAAATATGGTGCTGATGCTCTTAGACTTACACTTATCACTGGTAATGCACCAGGTAATGATATGCGTTTCTACAACGAGCGTGTAGAAAATAGCCGTAACTTTGCTAATAAGGTATGGAATGCTTCAAGATTTATCATGATGAACATGGCTGAAGGAGAAGAGGCAGCTGATATAAACAAGATGCCTGAAGGACTTGAGCCTGTTGATCATTGGATTATTTCCAAGCTTAATAATACTATCAAAGAAGTTACAGATAACATGGATCATTTTGAACTTGGTATTGCAGTTCAGAAGGTTTATGACTTTATCTGGGATGAGTTCTGTGACTGGTACATTGAGATGGTTAAGCCAAGACTTTACAACTCAGACAATAAGACTAGTCATGATGCAGCTATGTGGACATTACAGATTGTTCTTACACAGGCGCTGAAACTTCTTCATCCATATATGCCATTCGTAACAGAGGAAATTTTCTGCACTGTACAGGATAAGGAAGAATCAATCATGATATCTGAATGGCCTGTATATCGTGATGAATGGAACTTTGTTCAGGATGAAAAAGAAATCGAGACAATAAAAGAAGCAGTACGTGGTATCCGTAACATCCGTACACAGATGAATGTTGCTCCTTCACGTAAAGCTCTTGTATATGTAGTAAGTGACAAGGATGAGGTTCTTGATATATTCAGAACCGGTAAGCTCTTCTTCGAATCTCTTGCAGGTGCATCAGAGTCTATCTGCCAGAAAGACAAAGCAGGAATCGATGATGATGCTGTATCTGTAGTACTTGCAGAAGCTACACTTTATATGCCTTTCTCAGATCTTGTTGATATTTCAGCTGAGATCGAAAGACTTGAAAAAGAAAAGGCGAAGCTTGAAGGTGAACTTAAGCGTTCAAAGGCAATGCTCAGCAATGAGAAATTCCTTTCAAAGGCACCTGAAGCAAAGATCAATGAAGAAAAAGATAAGCAGCAGAAATATGAGCAGACATATGCACAGGTTTGTGAGAGACTTGGTCAGCTGAAAAAATAATGGATTAACTATGGCTAACGAAGAATTATACAGTAAGGCTCGTGCTTTGATAGCACGAGCCGATGCTGGTAGCAATCCATCTCTGGGGGAGTGCGAAGAATTTATAAGCACCCTCCAGAAATTTACTACCAAGCATAGCATTGAAGAAACTAGAGAATTCCTTGATTTTATGGGTTCTCCTGATGAAAATATGAACATCATTCATGTGGCAGGCACAAATGGAAAAGGTTCTGTTTGCAGTTTCCTGTCATCTATCATACAAAAAGCAGGATATACAGCAGGAATGTTTATATCTCCGCATCTTGTATCAATTACTGAACGATTCAGGATAGATGATAAGCCTATAAGAAATGAATTATTTTCAGAAATTTTTGTAGAAACATTAAAACGTATCGATGAATATGGTTGTGAGGATTATTTTCCTACATATTTTGAGTTTTTATTTTTCATGGCTATGATCCTCTATGATGTGTATTCTGTGGATTACCTCATTCTGGAAACCGGTCTTGGTGGAAGACTTGATGCAACCAATAGTGTTCGTTCTCCAAAGTTATGCGTGATCACGGAGATTGGTCTGGATCATATGCAGTATCTTGGAGATACAGTAGAAAAAATAGCTGCAGAAAAGGCTGGTATCATTAAAGAATCAGTTCCTGTAGTGTTTTTTGATAAGAGACCTTCATGCAGTAAGGTTATAAGTGATGTTGCGGCTGACAAGGGCTCTGAATGCTATAAAGTAACTTATGAAGATATTAGTGATATTTCCTTAAGAATAGATGAATACGGTAACAAATACATTGATTTTTCGTTAAAATCTTTGTATGATTATTCTATGTGCATAGCTTTAAGCACATGTGCTAAATATCAAGCTGAAAATGCTGCTATTGCGGCAATTGCAGCCGAGATTCTGGGTAAAGATGATAAAAACATTACGAAAGAATGTATTTTAGCAGGCTTAAAGAGTGCCAACTGGGAAGGACGAATGGAGCAGATTAGTCCAGGATTATTTGTGGACGGTGCTCATAATATAGACGGTATTAATGCCTTTATTGATAGTGTCAGATGCATGGCAGACAGTAATGCCGGTACGAGCCAGACATATAGACGTCTTTTGTTTGGCGTAGTTAGTGATAAACAGTATCCGGAGATGATCAGAGCACTGATCAGTTCCAAGTTATTTGATATGATATCTGTGACTAATCTGGCTACAGACAGATCTGTGTCAATGGATGATCTAAAGCAGACTATCAAGAGTCTCCAGTCTGATGATGATATTGTTTTACCTCAGATCAGATATTATACCAATGTAAGGGATGCTCTTATCAACATGATCGCTGAACGTAAAGCAGGCGATATGATATATGTAGCTGGTTCTTTATACTTAGTTGGAGAGGTCAGATCAATTATTTAAGGAATCGATTATGATTAACTTTGAAGAAGAATTAAAAAAGTTTAAACCAAGTATAGAAATAGAAGATGCTGAGGATGCAATATATAATCAGGATCTTGATGATATGGCGGATGTCCTGGTTAAATTTGTAAAGCAGGCATATCCGGAGACTGATAACAATAATCGCACGGTTCGTCCAAATAAAAATATGGATCAATGAATCGGAGTTTATTATGAGATGTTATAATTGTGGGGCGATTCTTACAAAGCGTAACTCCTGCCCGGGATGTGGCGCTGATGTTGAATTATATAAAAAAATCATAGTTGTATCTAACAGATATTATAATGATGGCCTTGAGCAGGCTTCTGTCAGAAATCTTTCAGGAGCCATAAGGAGTCTCAGAGAGTGTCTGAAGCTTAATAAAGCTAATATTGATGCTCGAAATCTTTTAGGACTTATTTACTATGAGATGGGCGAAGTTGTTGCCGCTCTTAGTGAATGGGTTATTAGTAAAAATCTTCTTACTGAGGGTAATATTGCTGATGATTACATGGATATGATCAGGAATAATCCTCAGAAACTCGATGCAACTAATCAGACGATCAAAAAATATAATATTGCCTTAAAATACTGTAACAAAGGAACTTTGGATCTGGCGGTGATACAGCTTAAGAAAGTGCTGTCTATTAACCCTAGATTTATAAGAGCCCATCTTTTATTGTGCCTTTTGTATCTGAATAATGGCAATTATGCCAAGGCCAAGGTGGAAGCTGAGAAGACTCTAAAAATTGATACAGGTAATGTCATGGCTTCAAGATATTTAAAAGAAGCAACAGAGATGATAGTTCCTGGAGACGAGAGCGAAGAGGAAATAGCGGAAGCCAAGGAAGAAGTTGTCAGATATAAGAGTGGTAATGAGATGATCATCCAGCCTAAAAAGACTGCTTCTCTTAGAGCTAATTTCCCAATATGGGGAATAGGTCTGGGTATTGCATTAGGTATATGTGCAACTTATTTTTTGATACTTCCTTCAAAATTGCAGCAGGCCGGTACTACTAATCAGCAGACTATTATTGCTATTAGTGAAGAGTCCGATGCCAAGTCTGCTCAGATTGTTCAGAATGAAACAGAAATACAGAGCCTTCAGGAAGAGCTTGAAAGTCTTAAGAGCCAGATAAGCACTTATGAGGGAACAGATAGTTCTATGGCTGCTGTTAATAACCTTATGGAAGCTACTGCAATATATCTTTCTACTCCATCAGATATTGATGCTATTACAGCACAGCTTGATAGCCTGGATCTGAATGCTGTAGAAGGTTCTATTTCTAATGAATTTACTGATTTATATGACAGCCTTATGAGCCATGTGGGCTCACAGCTTGCTGTTTCATATTACAATACCGGATATGAAGCTTATAAGAATGAAGATTATGAGACAGCGATAACCAATCTCTCTAAGGCTTGTCAGTACGATACTACTAACGTCAATGCATTTTATTATCTGGGTAACTCTTATTACAACAGCGGAGATACAGATAACGCCAAGGTCGTATACGATAAGGTGGTTACAGATTTCCCGAATACACAGAGTGCGCAGGCTGCTGAGGCAAAACTGGCAGAGATAAATAATGCATCTAATTAAAGAAAAATATAGATGATAAAATGAGCTTTTCTGATTTAAATTTTTTATTTAGATTTATACCTATATTCTTGATTGTATACTATATTGCTCCGGCAAAACTCCGTATGTGGGTGCTTTTTGCCGGAAGCTTTATCTTTTATAGCTTTGGAGAACCAAAGCTGTTTGTTGTACTTCTTGTAACCTCAGTCGCCAATTACCTTCTGGCTAAGGCTTCCAAGGCACATGAAAAAGCTTTGTTCATTTCGATAATCACATTGGATGTTGCTGTTCTGGCAGTATTTAAGATGCTGAGCCTATGGGTGGACAGCAGTTTATTACCTGTTGGAATCAGCTTTTTTACCTTTAAGATGATCTCATACCAGGCTGATCTGTACATGGGACGCTTGGAAAAAACTCTGAGTCTGAAAGATTCATTGAGTTATTTCTACATGTTCCCACAGGTATTGTCTGGACCTATCATGAGAGCTTCAGATATGCATACCAATGCTATTGAAGGCGGCACAAGGCTTGAGAGGATTACCAGATATCTGTCTAATATAGAAGATGGACTGAAATTCTTTGTTGCAGGACTTGGAATGAAGGTCTTACTGGCTGATCATTTTGCGATATGCTGGAAAGATATTTATGCAATTGGTTATGAAAGTATTTCGACTCCGCTTGCTTGGTTTGGAGCAGTGATCTATTCGATGAATCTTTATTTTGATTTCTGGGGATATTCACTTATGGCAGCTGGTCTTGGAGTTGCCTTAGGCTTCCCGTTTATACAGAATTTTGATCATCCTTATGCAGCCAGAGGAGTTGGAGAATTCTATAGAAGGTGGCATGTTACTCTTGGAACATGGTTTAGAGATTATATCTATATTCCACTTGGCGGCAGCAGAGTAGGAAAGGTCAAAACTATCCGTAATCTGTTTGTTGTATGGCTGATTACAGGTTTGTGGCATGGTGTTACAGTCAATTTTATCATTTGGGGACTTAGTCTGTTTTTGATCATCATTTTTGAAAAATTTGTATTGAATAAAAATAAGCTGCTAAGTGCTGTAGTTGGTAGATTTAATGTTTTTGTACTGATCCCATTGACATGGGTCGTATTTGCTATATCAGATATGACGCTTTTACAGACATATTTTGCCAGACTGTTTCCTTTCTTTGGCGTAGGTATTGCGATCAATCACAATGATATTTTTAAGTACCTTGGTACTTATGGTATTTTGACTGCAATAGGACTGGTATTACTTGTTCCTAAGGTCTTTGATTTTATGGAGAGTAAAAGAAAACATCCTTTTGCTGTAATTGTTTTGTTCATATTATTTTGGGCTTGTGTGCTGAGTCTTTCCAACGCAGCAGGCAATCCATTTTTGTACTTTAGATTTTGAGGGATGAAAAATGAAATTGAAATTGTCGCAGTTTCCGCTATTGTTTTCGCTGATTGCAGGAACTGCAGTAGTTACTGCCATGGGCTTTGCTGGTAGGTATGGCGCCTATGGTGATTATGAATATACATATGTGGATAGCCCTGTTTTATCACTTTTCTTTAGAGGGTTTTCAGATGGAGTCTATCCATGGACTGTTTCACAGCAGGATGATTATGATGGTGTAACAGTAGAAAAAGTTGTGGATAACCCTGAAACATCTGTAGCTGATGGTGGAAATGTTGCTGATATTTCCGGAGATGATCTGATTGCAGATGTTAGTGGAAATGATGCAGCTGATATTTCAGGAAACGATAATATTGATGATGTATCTGGTAATTCCATAACATATACATTTGGTCAGGTGGATGATGATTATTTCTCTGATGCTGTATTTATAGGCGATTCAAGAACTGTGGGATTGTCAGAGTATTGTGAAGAGCTTGATAGCAGGGCAACATTTTATGGCAAGGTATCTCTTACTATATATGATCTGATGAACAATGAATTTATCAAAACAGATAATGGTAAAGTGTCTGTGGAAAAAGCATTGTCTGAGAATCAGTTTGGTAAGGTATATATGATGGTGGGGCTCAATGAGATTGGTACTGGTACTGTTGAGACATTTACTCAGAAGTATTCAGAAGTAATTGAACGTATCAAGGAACTTCAGCCAGATGCAATTATTTATATACAGGGAATAATGCACGTTACAGCTAACAAGTCAGATAATGACAAGTATTTTACTAATTCCAATATAGATATTAGAAATCAGGCATTGTCTGAGTTGGCTGACGGAGAGAGAGTATTCTATATCGATATGAATGAAGCTGTTGATGATGAAAATGGTAATCTCAGAGCAGATCTTTCTTTTGATGATGTTCATTTAAAGGCTTCATCTTATGAGTTATGGCATCAGTATTTATTAAATAATGCAGTTATATTTAACTGATAAAAGGAGCAGAAATGGCACGTGAAATGTCTTTTAAAATGGAACGTCCGGGCCTGTTAAAAGAAGGTGACCACGTTACTGTTACAGAGGGTGTATTACCAAGTAATTACTATTATACAATTGATCCATCTCTTGCAATGTCAGGTAATTTTCCTTTCAGGGAGAGAATGCTGGAAAGAGAAGGAGTAGTTACAAGCGTCATTGAAAATGACCGAGGTTTCTACGTTACAGCAGTTTTTGGCGAATGAATAAAGAATTAAAAAACAAGAAATCCGCATATAATGCAGGTTTCTTGTTTTTTCGATAATGATATTTTAAATTCTAAATTCGTGGAGCAAATTTCAGTCTTTCATGTTGATCTCTCTTCATAGCATACATTCTTTTGTCTGCGAGAAGATATATAGATCTGGCATTAGCTTCAACTGTTTCATGTTTAAAAGCATATCCATAAGCTACACTTCGTACGTACTTAGGAGATAATACGTTTTGCGCCTGCAACGCACCGGTCAGCTTGTTCAGGTGGCTTTCTACTTCATCAGGAGAGCTGTTTTTCAAGATGACTGTGAACTCGTCGCCGCCAATCCTATAGCATGTACCAATTTCAGAAAAGCAGTGCCCTAGGGAAGTTGAAAAATCCTTGATCAGACAATCACCTGCGTTGTGACCCTGTTTATCATTAGTTTCTTTTAATCCATTAAGATCCAGACTTATAATACAATAATCTTTTTTCTCATGATCCAGGGCCTGAAGATCTTTTTCATATAAGGATCTGTTAGGCAGGTCTGTAAGTCCGTCTGCATAGGCAAGTCTGCTGAGTGATTCGTATTCCTTTTGAAGGGCATAAGACTCTGCTACGTAGGTTGTATAGTAGAGCAAAATGCACATTGCATAGATGATAGTAGCAATTATCAAAAGATGATATATGATCGTATGGGTTCCTTCAAAATTGCCGCCTTGTATTATTGTTATGATCAGGCATATGACTAGCAGTGTACTTGGAATAAAGAGGCTGTAGAGGATGATCCTATGGCCTTTTTCCATCTTATGCTTGATAGTATCCATGATAAATTCATACCATATTATCAATATCATAATTCCGCCAATTAACATGTTAAATGGTAGAGTCAGCATATAATTGGCTATTCCCGCAAAATTCATGATAATAAACAGTATGCAACCGGCTATCGATGAAATGGATATTACAGTAAATACATGCTTATTAAGGTACTGACTAATTTCAGATAATATGATAAAGACAATTGGAATGCCTACGTTTAGGGCAGTAAAACCTGTTACCGTATTATAGTGGTCATTCATAAATATAAAAATGATATCGTAAAAGCAGTGCAGCCATATGCCTAGTACAAAGCATAGGAGCGAACTGAATATCTGTATCCTTAGGTTTGGTATGAATGAATAAAAAATTATAGAGATAAATAGCAATGACGCTCCAAACACAATCAAAAAGATACCTACAAATAGTGGAGAAGAATAATTATCAATGGTAAATGCCTGCAAGGTAGAATAATCGCCATAATACATATTTGTACAGAAATCATTGATTCCGTCTTGCGTAGGATATAGATAAATGGAGAGTCTTGTATCGTCAAAATCAGTGTCAAAAGATATGAGATGATGTCTGTTAACAACGAACTTATCTGATGCATATTCCATAGTGCACCAGTCATAGATCATGTCGCCATCCAAATATATTTCCACAGCGGTAAATTCTGTCTTAAATATGAGAGCAGGGAAAACCTCATCTTTGTTGTCTTTCAATACTCTTGTAAGTATTATCTCATCACCTTTGGTCACGTAGGAGTCTTTTTTAAACTGAGCTAAGCTGTCAGTAGAAGCCAGGACTCCATTTTGGTATATTTCCCATCCTTTATCAAAGGAGAAAATTTTCTTACGGCTTGTAAAAGAAATGTTTTGCAGAATTGTAAGCACCAGCACAAGTAAGATAAAGGAGATGATTGGAGCGACAATTATTTTGTCATGTTTTGTCATTGTCAGCACCTCCTTCCAGTATTGAGTCCTGTATTGCCTGATATATGCGAGATATAGTATCACTGTGGTGACGCTGCTTCATTGAGTACATATTGCTGTCTGCAATCATGTAGATATCTTTTGCAGAACCTGTATATTCAGGTCTTGAGGCAGCATATCCCCAGGATGCTGAGTAACTGAATTTGGACTCTTGAGTATTATGCTCATTCATCATTTCCTGTAATTTATTAAAATAGTCAGGACAACGATCAGAATGATCGCCTCTGAAGATAACTATAAATTCATCGCCACCCATACGGCCAATAAGATATGATGTTGCAAATACCTCTTTTAACATATTGGCAAAGCCCTGAATAAAGATATCACCTTCATGATGACCTAGTGTATCGTTGACCTGCTTGAGATGATCAAGGTCAAGACTGATGATGGTGTAGATTGCATGAGAATAGGATAACTCTGCAAGAACCTGCTCACAACGAGCTCTATTGGCAAGACCTGTAAGAGCATCACTGTATGCCAGTCCTTTAAGGTGCTCTTTTACATTGAGTGAATTGATAGTCTCCATGCAGTGTAAAAAATAGTTAACCATGATGCACAATATCAGTATGATCGAGCCATAGGTCACAGCTGCAATAGCAAAAGGATCATTTGGAATTTCAAGATAGTATTTACGACAATATAATCTGATCATGTCTAGAAGTGAGCATAACATGATAATAATAACTCCCAGGAGCAGGGTGGATTTAGAACTGGCAGTACCAGGATTGCTGGATAAGCGCAGGTTGAGTTTAATGTCTGTAAACAGTTTATATGCTATATAAATTACTGATAGAAGTATGATGATATGTGAAACTGATAGCAGGCGGCATAGATGTAGCACGCCTGTTATATGTAATATAAATGCTATGACTGGAAACAGCAGATTGACTGTGATAAGCAGGTTATCAAACTGATCGATACTGTTTTTATCAATACTGTAGAGATATAGCCCGACTGCGCTAAAAGGTATAAGGTACAATGGCATATATCTAAGATATACATATAAATCGGAATTGCCTATCAGGATGTTCAGAAAGCCATCATATGTAAAGATATACAGCCCAAGGCATAATGAGATAAGAGCACTGAAAAGTCCGCTTAAGTCATTAGCTTTTTTGATCATCAAAAGTGGCATCATGATCAGCATCATGATACTGAATAGTACCAGGAAAACGCTGACAAATAGAGGAATTCTGTTGAATTCCATGAATTTTTTATAGATGTCATTCCTGCCGCCATATATGATTTCAGAAAGGCTTTCAAATTTCGTTTTCTCTGTGGATGTAAGAACGATAGTTAAGATATGAGACTTTGTAGCGTCTTCCACTGCAATATAGTGAGTGGCATCTGGAAGCATCTTGTTTTGAGCAAGATAATCCTGCCCGTAACTATAGACATTGGCGCCATCTATAGATACATCAACTGCATAAAAAGAAGTAAAGAACGAAACACAGGCTTTTTGGTATACTGTCGGTGGCAGTTCTATAGAGAGAGTCGCAGAATCGCCCATAGAAAGAGAAGATAAATTAACATCAGAAAAAGAGACATTACTTGTAGTAGTGCCATTTATAGTAAATGTGAAATTATCATCTAGACTTATCAGCTCATGCTCATAAGGCATGTTGGTGACAGTTGAACCAAATATCACCATACTCATAGGTATAAGCATAGCAAGCATTATTATGAGCATGACCTTAAATGGAGAAAACTCTTTCATATAGGTCGTTCCTCACATGTAGCTATTTGCTGGTATTTGCCTTTAAGACCTAGTTGATAAAAATATGTACTCTCTCTTGGCTGTATCGTCATCCGGATACATGGATAAATATGTCTCCATCAAAGAAAGGGCTGTAGTATAATCGCCGTAATATTCATAGGCGGTTATTTTGTTTAAGAATAAAGCCTGATTATATTCAGGGTCATCCAGTGAAAGACCGGATTCAAAACTTTGTATCGCCTGTTCATATTCACCCATTTTTAATTGACAAATACCTAGCTGATTATATATATCGGCATGATTTGCATCTTCCTCAAGATACGTTTTGTAAACACTTATAGCATAATTGTAATCGCCCTGATTTTCACCGGTCTGACCAAGTAATAATACGACAGGAGCCTTTTCGGTGTCTCGTTCATTTCTGGCAAGTTCCAGATAACGCTGGGCATCAGCATTATTTCCAAGATAAAAAGAAATCTGGCCTTTTTCATAATTGGTCATGAACTGGTCATTTTTATCAATGGCTGATTGCAATATGGACAAGCCTTCCTCTTCATAGCCATTTTCACTAAGGGCTTTATAAATAGTGATCATCATGTCATAGTCTCTTGGAGCGATTGCGATTGCCCTATCAAAATCAGCTGTAGCACTATCATGATCACCATTTTTAAGGAAAGCCACACCTCTAAGATAGCAGGCTGATTTATCCTTTGGATGAAGAGCGGTTATGGCATTGTATACTTCAATTGCTGATGCATAATCTCCAAGTTTGGAATAGCATTCAGCCAGATAAAAATTGGTGTCAAAATCTATATCAGTAGCGATACCGCTTCCTGAAGAAAGTGAAGTCAACAGAGCTTCTGCTGCTTCATCATATCTGCCAAGTTCCAGATAAGCAATGCCAAGACCTCTATAAGTGAGATGCTTGTTTTCGCCTGCAGCGATAGCTTCTTCAAAAGAGGCAATGGCAGAGTCATACTCATGTGATGACAAATAAGTCATTCCCTTGTCAGCATTTTCATGGGCTGTAAGAGAGCTACAACCGGTTGTGCCTATGCAAATGGCTGACAAGAGAGTGCATATTAATAGTCGTTTATTATTCCCCATCATAGAATAAAGAATCTCCAAATGTTGATAGTAAAAAAATCAGGTAAATTATGCTAAATATGCAGTAATCTCAACTTCGCATAATACATTCTTTGGAAGCTGCTTTACAGCTACACAGCTACGTGCTGGCTTGCTTGTAAAATATTTCTCATAAACAGAATTGAATGCTGCAAAATCGCCCATATCTGCCAGGAAGCAGGTTGTCTTTACAACATGTTCGTAATCTGTTCCTGCTGCACTTAAGATCTCTCCGATGTTCTTGCATACAAGATCAGCCTGAGCTGTGATGTCGCTTCCTTCAATCTCACCAGTAGCCGGATTGATAGGAATCTGACCTGAAGCAAATAAAAACTGGCCTGCCTTGATGGCCTGTGAATAAGGTCCGATTGCTGCTGGTGCTTTACTTGTAGATATTTTTTCCATAACTGACTCCTCCGATATTTTTTCTATTTATAATGTCAATTATAGCACATGAGAGCAGTGCTAGACGAGTGCTTGCACCTTGCAGAAATTAATATTTTTTTTAATAAGATAATAAAATTATCATAAAGAAAAAAATATTTGTTTTATGATCGTGATTTTGGATATAAAAGAGATTTAGATGTAGTTATTTCTCTCAAAATAATGTTTAAGCTGTATAATATAAATGATATAACGATAATAAGCAACAAGTTATAGCTTGTATGATTTTTATCCGGCTATAGCATAACGTTTCCTCTTGGATCACTGGAATACAGGAAAGTAAAGATTCAAGAAGCCATCTATTTAAATATGGAGGACAAAAGATATGGAAATTACATTAGAGGCAGTTGAAAAGGTTATGAATGCAACAGGAGCAGACTATCAGACAGCAAAAACTGTACTTGAACAGGCTGACGGCAACCCAGATGAAGCAATTAAGCTCCTTACACCGGTTTCTGACGAAACAAAGGCTTCAACTGATGATATTATCAATAAAATGAAAGCTAAGGTTAAGGAAGGAAATGTAGATCGTATCCAGATTAAGAGAAATAATGAGATCCTTTTGAGTATTCCTGTTAATGTTGGAATCGTAGGCGGCATCATTGGACTGGCATGTATTCCTTGGGCATTGATTGCTGGAGCAGCTGCTGCATTCGGTCTTGGATGTACTTATGAGATCATCAAAAAAGACGGAACTACAGACGAAATTAAGACAGAAGAATAAGTACTCGGCAAAAAAGAAAGGCGTTCAGTTTAAAAACTGAACGCCTTTAATCATATGTTCTATAAATTATTTCTTATTTACAGCATCCTTAAGAGCTTTACCAGCTTTGAACTTAGGAGCTACAGAAGCAGCAATCTTGATTTCCTTGCCTGTCTGTGGGTTGCGGCCTGTTCTAGCAGCTCTCTTAGATGTTTCGAATGTACCAAAGCCTACAAGCTGAACCTTACCCTTTTTCTTAAGTTCCTTTGTTACAGCGTTTGTGAATGCGTTAAGTGCATTACCAGCGTCTTTCTTTGAAAGACCAGCTTCCTTTGCGATAGCATCGATTAATTCTGTCTTGTTCATTTTATAGTACCCTCCAAAAAGAAATTTTTGTAACTTACTATATTTTACTACTATTTGACGTTAATGCAAAGGGAAAATGGTGTAAAATAGGCGCTTTTATGCATTTTTTTTATGAGCAAGCACATATAGTACTGAAATTGTTAATAATATTCCTGCTACAAGCGGAACCACAGGACTCTGAACAAATCCGGCAATCATATATGTAGCAAATGAAATAGCTGCAACTGTCATGGCATATGGAAGCTGAGTGGATACATGTGAAATGTGATCGCACTGAGCACCTGCTGATGACATGATCGTTGTATCTGAAATAGGTGAACAGTGGTCACCGCAAACAGCACCTGCCATGCAAGCTGATACGCATATGATTGAAATAGGGTTGCCATCTGCAAGTGGGAACACGTTTAAGGTAATAGGAATCAGGATTCCAAAAGTTCCCCAGGATGTTCCTGTTGCAAAAGCAAGGAAAGCAGCGATTATAAAGATAATAGCTGGAAGGAAATTCAATAATGAACCTGCTGTCATGGATACGATCTGAGCAACATACTCTTTTGCACCAAGAGAATCGGTCATACCCTTAAGTGTCCAGGCAAGAGCCAGGATAGTGATAGCTGGAACCATTGATATAAATCCTTCTGTAAGGCATTTCATACAGTCTTTGAAAGGAAGGACTCTTCTGATCAAATAGAAGATAACAGTAATTACAAGAGCTACAAAGCTTCCAAGGACAAGTCCTACAGACGCGTCGCTGTTTGCAAAGGAGTCAATGAATGAAGCACCGTCAAAGAATCCACCTGTGTAAATCATTCCAATGACACATGAGATGATGAGGACAACAACAGGAAGGATCAGGTCGATAACTTTTCCTTTGCCAATGACATCATTATTTTCAAGCGCTTTATCATCTTTTACTGTGAAAAGATCGCCTGCCATAGCATTTTTTTCATATTTAGCCATAGCTCCGTATTCAACATGGAATACAGACATGAGCACCATCATAAGGATGGTAAGCAGAGCGTAGTAGTTGTATGGAATTGCTTTTATGAACAGCATAAGCCCGTTTGTTCCTTCTGGTGCAAAGCCTGAAACGGCAGCAGCCCAGGAAGAAATAGGAGCAATGATACATATTGGAGCAGCTGTGGCATCTATAAGGTAAGCCAGCTTAGCTCTGGAAATCTTGTGTTTGTCTGTAACAGGTCTCATAACGCTGCCTACTGTAAGGCAATTGAAATAGTCATCGATAAAGATGAGACATCCTAAAAGGATCGTTGTGAGCTGCGCAGCAGTCTTGTTCTTAACGTGATTTGCTGCCCAATTACCAAAAGCGGCAGAACCACCGGCTTTATTCATAAGGCTGACCATTACGCCAAGAAATACAAGGAATAGCAGGATTCCTACATTGTATGAATCGGACAACTGAGCGATAAGTCCATAATCTTCATTAGTAAAAATGTGGTTTAAAGTTCCCTCAAAATTAAATCCGGAATAAAAAAGACCTCCGAAAATGATACCCACAAATAAAGAACTATAAACTTCTTTTGTTATAAGAGCCAAGATAATGGCAACAAGTGGCGGAACTAAAGCCCAAAATGTTGCGTACATAATATATTTCCTCCCTAGGTTTTGATAGTAATTGATGTGTGAAAATAGATTTAGCACAATCTTTTTCTAAGTATAAGATTTATAATTATGCATTGCAAGAGGTATTTTTTATACAGAGGGCGGATAAGGATGAGCTGGATACAGCTAAGACTGAGCTAGACACAGCCAATACCACGATTTCCAATCAATCCAAAGAAATTGCTGATAAGGAAGAGCTTATCGCAAAGCTTCAAGCTGAGTTGAAAAAGTATCAAAAGTAATAAAGTAATAATAAAATATAGTTCATGTTAATCCCAATTCAAAGGTAGCAATTATCTTTGAATTGGGATTTTTACGTATATGATATAAATAATAATGAACGATAAACCGATAATTATATTGAAGATGATTAATGAAAAAGAATAATTTTTAAAAATTTACTAAAAGATGTATAAAATATATCAAAATACAGAAAAATCCACTATTGTTTGTGCTAGAATTAACCTGTGAGATAGTCTAAAGATGTATGGCGCATAAATAATTAATGAGGGATCAAATATGAATGAAAGCGTAGTTATTAAGAGTAATGTTGGTTCAGTCGAAATGGCTAACATAACCTACATTACAACTTACAAGGATGTTTACAAACAGAAATCTTTAGCATATAAATTTGCAAAAAGAGCTTTTGATATTACAGCGTCATCTTTTGCGCTAGTCGTATTATCACCGCTTTTATTGCTTACAGCCCTTGCAATCGTCATTGAAGACGGAGGACCTGTTTTATTTACCCAGCAGCGAGCAGGCAAAGATTTAAAGCCATTTAAGATATACAAATTTAGAAGCATGTATAGAAACGCTGAAGCGCAATTTGCTAAGATGCAAGAACAGAATGAGCAGACTGGGCATGCGTTTAAAATAAAAGATGATCCAAGAGTGACCAAGGTTGGAAAGTTTATCAGAAAGTATTCTATTGATGAACTACCTCAACTTCTCAATATCATAAAAGGTGATATGAGTATAGTTGGTCCGCGACCAATTCTTCAAAGCCAGATGGAAGAGTGCAATCCATATGAGCAACAGCGACTTATAGTTCGTCCTGGTCTTACTTGTTACTGGCAGGTAAGTGGTAGAGCGAATATTAAATGGGATGAATGGGTTGAACTTGATCTTCGCTATATCAGAGATATGAATGCATTAGAGGATATCAAGCTGATATTTAGAACTATTCCAGCGGTATTTGATTCAGATGGTGCATATTAAATAATCCGTCACTTCACATAATAAATAGTATGTGAAGTGACTTTTTTATGGTAAAAAAATTATTGCAATTAGAATACTACTTGTGCTATATTACATTCTGTTGTCGGAATTCTATCTGACAAAAAGTTAATCTTTATTTCATGGGTTTATCACCCGTAAGCTCCATTATTGCATGCAAAAGCTTATTAAGAAATAAAAAATGAAAGGAATAATGGTGAGTTATAGTAATACAAAATTATCGCAATATTTTCCTGTCATAAGGGCAAGGGAAGATATAAGTAATGAAATAGAAAATAATGAGAAACTGAAGACTGTTTTTAACAGTTGGAGTGAAGAACACCGGGAAGAATTTCTTGAGATATGCACAGGTAATAAGGGAATAAAAATGCTTTATGATACATATTTTAAAGAGCTGCTCAATCCGGAAACTGTCCCTGAAAGGCTTTCAGCGTTACTCAGCGTAATCTTAAAAAGGAAAGTAACAGTTAAATATGTGCTTCCAAATGACGGGACAAGGCTTGGAGATGAGATGTCTCTCATTATTACTGACATAGTGGTAGAACTCGAAGATCATTCTATAGCCAATATAGAAGTTCAGAAAATAGGATACGCATTCACTGGCGAAAGAGCATCCTGCTACTCTGCAGATTTGCTACTAAGACAATACAAACGAGTCAAAGACAAGTTGAAAGAGAAGTTCACCTATAAAAATATAGGATCCGTTTATACAATAGTATTTCTGGAAAGAAGTCCTGCTGTATTTAAAGAATATCCTGATAAGTATGTTCACTACTTCAAAAGCACATCAAATACAGGCCTTGAGCTTGGAATGCTTCAAAATATTATCTTCATTCCAGTTGATATTTTCCTTGAAAAACTACATAATGAAGGTATACAAGACGAGTTGGATGCTTGGCTTACTTTCCTAGGATGTGATGAGCCTGAATATATAATAGAACTAATAAATAAGTATCCTATCTTCAAAGAGATGTATGCGGATTTGTATAATATGTGTCTAAATGTGGAAGGAGTGATGAATATGTTTTCAAAAGAACTTCAGATTCTAGACCAAAACACTGTTAAATATATGATCGATGAAATGCAGGAAGAACTTGATAATGTCAAGGATGAGTTGGATACAGCAAATGTAACTATTTCTAATCAGTCCAAAGCTATAGCAGATCAATCCAGAGAGATTGCTAATCAGTCCAAAGCTATAGCTGATCAATCCAGGGAGATTGCTAATCAGTCCAAAGAGATTGCTGCCAAGGAAGAGATTATTGCAAAGCTTCAAGCTGAGTTGAAGAAATATCAACATTAACAGCGTATAACAAAATATAACGCAGATGAATCCCAATGTAAAAATATTCTTTACATTGGGATTTTTTATGGGATTTCAATACAAAATCTACGCTTTTTTCTATGACAAATAGCAATATATAGATTATAATTATATTATGTAACCGTAGTAAAATTGAGCTTTTGCATAATGGTTTGCTATATGGAAAACAAAGACGACAAAATTGTACCTGTAAATAATGAGTTTATCAAAATAGCTGAGGAGTTGAATAAATATAGAAGAAAAAAGACGATAAGAGATTTTATTAAGGTTGTCAGAATGATTTTTAAGCGTATTTTTCCTACATATAGTTATTGGTGGACAAATAGCAAGGAAGACTATGATGCTATTGAAAATGATGGTTTTTATCAGATTATAATTCGGCAAGATTGTGTAAAAGCAAATACAATTGATTTGGGACAATTTGAGATTGATTTTCCTTGGCATGGACATACATATGCTGATTTTGAGAGGCTAAGCAATAGATATAAAGCGTGTATGAAGAGATATAAGCTTGATGGTGGAAAGAAGACAGCAATAGCCATAAAACGATGGTATCCGGATGTATATCAGGCTTTTTTTGAGCATCCTATTATCGTAGATAAGGATACTCGCAGAATAAATGACGGTCGACATAGAGTATTTGTATTAGAGAAAATTGGAATGGAAATACCAGTTTGGATAGTAGAATGGAAAATGGGGAGGGATATAACATTCGAAGAATATCATAATAACGACACCATAGGGGAATGGCGCTTTTGATTTATGTAAGGGGATAGCATGAGTAATAATGAAGTATGTGCTGTAGTAGTCACTTATAACAGAAAAGATCTGGTTGAGAAATGTATATGTGGAATATTAGCTCAAAAGAATTCTAACTGCGATATTATCGTCATTGATAATGGAAGTACTGATGGTACTGAAATATTATTCAAAGAAAAATTTAATATAGATAATCTTCGGTATTTCAATATGGGAGAAAATCTTGGCTGTGCTGCAGGAACATCACGGGGCATCAAAGAAGCTGTAATTGCTGGCTATAAATATATATGGGTAATGGACGATGATGTTTTTCCACACGAAGATACATTGTATGAATTACTTAAAGCAGATAAAGAACTTCACGGAGAATGGGGAATTCTTTCAAGTGCTGCTTACTGGACAGATGGTTCAATTTGCGAATCTAATAGACAAAAGAAGACTTTGTTCAAATTCATGAAGGATGAAGATTATAATAAACGTTATGTTCGAGTGTGTATGGTATCTTTGGCATCTATGTTTATAAAAGCAAAAGTAGTCAAAAAAGTTGGACTTCCGCTTTCGGAATACTTTATATATACCGAAGACTATGAGTTTTGCAGCAGAGTTGGGAAAATATTTCCTATATATGTAGTCCCGGCAAGTAAAGTCACACATGCTATGAAGATTAATAGAAAAGCAAATTTAGTAAAAGATACTCCTGATAGATTATACAGATATAAACATCTGTATAGGAATGATGTTCACTGTTACAGAAAGCTGGGAATAATGGGGTATTTATATTTGGCTTTAAAGTTTGTTTATACATTTATTATGGTTTTGTTAAAGGAAAAAGGACATAAAAAAGAAAAAATCGATACTTTGATTACTGGTTATTCTGAAGGATTTAAGTTCAATCCATCTGTTGAAAAGTTAGATAGTATAATTATAAGTTTTCGGCAAACATGAAAGACTTTTTGAAAACTGAGCAACGAGCTTGCTGCTGAGGGGAGCAAAATGACATGGGGAAATTTAAGAATAAGATAAAAGTATATATACCAGATCACTTATGGCAAGTAATGAGAATCATTTTTAACCCCAAAAAGCCAAAGAAAAAGCTTAGGGTTGAGATACATGTTGCAGATCATTGCAATCTTAATTGTAGGGGGTGTGACAATTTTTCGTGTCTGGCAAAACCCAATTATCTTGACCTGGATGATTATAGAAAGGATTTGGAACGGTTAAGAGAGTTGTTTGGTGATAACGTTGAGTGGATAACAATGATGGGCGGAGAACCATTACTCAATAAAGATATAACAGCATACTGTAGCATAGCAAGAGCACTATTTCCAAAGGCGCTAGTACGCATAATAACGAATGGAACACTTTTGCTTAATCAGGATAATGCGTTTTGGGAGTCATTAAAGAAAGATCGCATATTATTATATGTAACTAAATATCCTATCAGTTTTGATTATGATGCAGCAAAGGCATATGCAGAAAAGATGGGGGTGGGATTTGATTACGCGTTTGAATCAGGAGATGTTCTTAAGACAATGTATATGACACCTATAGACATTGAGGGAAAGCAAAATCCCAAATTGAGCTATCAGTTATGCGGTAAGGGAAATAAGTGTATTACTTTAAAACATGGAAAAATGTATACTTGTGAGACCATTCCAAACTTTTTTACGTTCAATAATTTTTTTGGGACAAATATAAATGTTACTGATGATGATTGTATAGATATTTATGAATGCGATGATCCTAAAAAGATTATGAAAAAGATGGCGTCATATGTACCAGCGTGTAGATATTGCGACAATATTCATTATTCAAGTGGTATAGAATGGGGATTAACAGAGAAGAAAATTACAGAGTGGGTTAAAAAATGAGGATACTATATGTTGCTGATACTTATGAGATTGGTGGAGCTTTTTTAGCTTTTATAGATCTGGTTGGTGATATTCTGGAAAAACATCAAGATATAACACCGATTATTTTGGCATCAAAACAAGGGAAAAATAATGGATTTGCTGATAAACATGGAGTAGAGAATTATAGTATTGGTCATAAAGCCTATTATATGAATAATGGTTCAACGCTTCCTAGAAAGATAATAAGATTTGTTTTACGTCCAGTCTTAAAGATTAGGTATGAGTTGGCAAATAGAAAAGCGGTAAAAAAAGCTGAAAACCTAATTGACTTTAAAACGATAGATTTGATTCATTCGAATTCAAACAGAAATGATATAGGAGCCATATTGGCTCAAAAATATGGAATACCTCATATCTGGCACTTGAGAGAATATGGCGAAGAATGTTTTACTTTGAGAAAAAACTATATCGACTATATGAATAACCATGCAGATTGCTTTATTGCGATTTCACATGCTGTAGCAGATAGATGGATTGAGAAAGGACTTGATCGGGATAAAATTATTGTTATTTACGATGGGGTTGGCTGTGTGCCGGAGAAATCTCAGAAGTTGAATGATAGGATTGTAAAGGGTGTGATCGCCGGATTTGTTTCTCCATTTAAGGGACAATTTGATCTTATAAAGTCTTTGGAACTCATAAAAAACGATATAAGACACAAGTTTCAATTAGATATTTATGGTAATGTCGCGTTAGAATATCTGATGAGATTAAAGCTTTATGTTGCTATGCATAGAATGGGTGATATTGTGAAATTCAAGGGGTATGTAGAAGGAGTTGAGAAACTCTATTCTGATTATGACATTGGATTTATGTGTTCAAAGGCAGAAGGCTTTGGAAGAGTTACTGTAGAATATATGATGAGTAATCTGTGCGTGATAGCATCGGATACCGGAGCTAATCAGGAAATAATAGAAGATGGTATCAATGGATACTTATATAAGTACAAAGACAGAATAGATTTGGCTATGAAGGTTAAAAATGTAATTCTTGATCCGAGTCGAGCAACGATATGTGCTAATAGAGGGATGGAAGATGCAAAGAGAAAATATATTAAAGAAATAAATGCAGATAATATTTGCAAATTATATTATAAAGTCTTAAAAAAGAGGGCGAAAAATGAGTTCGAGTAGTTCCTTACTGCTATATCTGAGCGGTTTGGGGATGACTGTGTTATTCCTATTTATAATTGAAGTGCAGAAGAAACTAGATATGTTTGATAGAACAGTATATTTTGAGGGGGAAAACTTGTGTATTAGAAGAAGCCTTTTTTTGGCAATTTTGGCTTTCATTCCGCTCTGGTATCTTATGGCCTTTAGAGGGATAAGAGTTGGATCTGATACTGTAGGAACATATTATAGATATTACGAATATTCAATAAGAGATTATCCTATATCAACCTTTGGCTCGGAATTTGGATATTATGTTTTGAATAAAGCTATTATATGGTTTGCATCTTCTTATCATATAGTTTTGATTGTGGTCAGTAGCATTATGTGGTTTTTGTTTTTTTCATATATATGCAAAAACTCTGTATCGCCATGCTTGAGTATGGTTGTTTTCTTTCTTACTTTTTTTTATTTTCGTCAGTATAACGGTGTACGACAGTTATTAGCAGAAGCAATTATTCTACAAGGTTTTCATTACATATATGAAAGAAAGTTTATAAAGTATTGTTTTGTTATAGCATTGGCATTTACTTTTCATAATACAGCTATTTTTCTTTTGCCAGTATATTTTCTTTACAAGATAAAGCTTACACCTAAAATGACAGGGATTATAATTATAGTGGCTAAGTTTGGAACCTCGATTATGGTTAATAATGTTTTGCCATTTTTTTTGATGGGAACTAAATACTATAGAATGATATACGATATCACTGCATATAAGGGAGGCTATTGGATATCTGATATTATTGTGTCTGGGACAGTGCTTTTGTTCTGTGTCTTCGTACTTGGATATGATAATGATAGTAAGATGAGTTTTAATACTTGGCTTATATTGATTTCATTTCTACTGGCTGTAAATTCGAACATGATTCCTATGGTAGGAAGGTTGTTATGGTATTCGAACATTAATCTGATGGTGTGTGTACCTTTGATGATTAGCAAATATCAAAGAAAACTTGATAAAGCGTTAGTTTTCTGTAGTACAATGCTTATTTTGGGAATGTACTTCTATCAGCAATGGTCACTTGGGATTGAGTCAGTTCAGCATTATTCTTTCTGGTTGGAAGACATGACGTAGGAGATAAGGGTGAATTATGAAGTTTAGCATAATTGTTCCAGTTTATAATGTGGAAAATGAACTGAAAAGATGCATTCAGAGCCTTCAGAATCAATCTTACCAGAACTATGAAGTGATATTGGTTGATGATGGGAGCACAGATGGATCTGGGAAATTGTGCGACAAGTTTGGCAAAGAAGACTCAAAGATAATAGTTGTTCATAAAGAAAACGGTGGGTTATCTTCGGCGCGGAATAAAGGTATGGAATATGCTAATGGCGAATATCTGATTTTTTTAGATTCAGATGATTATATTGAAGCTGATTACTGTGATGTTATTTCAAGGATTGTAAAAAAAACAAATGCAGATATAGTGGCTGTTGAAATGCTATTTGAGCGGAATGGGAAAATTGAAGAGAAAAGAATAAATAGTATTAAACCGTATTGTGAAATAGATAGCAAGAATTTTTTATTAACAACACTTAAATCTGCTTCATTTAATGCTGAAGCATGTGGCAATGTATATAAGAGAAAGTTCTGGAAAGAAAATGGCTTTAAGTTTGCGGATGTATATCATGAAGATTTGGAAATAGCTTTAAAAGTTTTCTTAGAGGCTAAAACAATTGTTTATTGCCCGGATGCTAAATATCATGCGGTTTCAAGAATTGGGTCAATCATGAATGACGGGGAAAAAGCAGAAAAAAGACAGAAAGATCTTCTATATATTTTGCAGGAGTGGATTGGAATTGCAGACAACGTAAATAATAGGGGATTATGCAGGGCGATAAAAGGAACTGCCAGCAGAACATATATATACTCTTGTGCACATAATGAGATTAAAAATCCTGGCTATACAGTTGTGAAAAAAAAAGATATAGTCAAATATGCACTAAATGTATCGGATCTTATTAAAGGAATATTATTTATTATTTCTCCAGAAGCTTACTCTAAAGCATGGAAGAAAAAACATTTTTATCAGTGAGGTATTTTAGGTGCAGACGAAAATTGTATATACAATAATAAGCAGTAATAATGACTATTATACTGAGCAGTTGTTGGCGTCTGCCTGGTCAGCCAAGTTTTATAATGCAAATACGGAAATACTATTATTATGTGACGAATCCACTAAGAAATATATTGGACATAAATATGGTAATATTATTTGGGATGTTATAAATGAAATTAAAGCGATAGATGTTCCAATAGGTCTTGGATTAAAGGAGAGGTCTCGCTG
>JAEEGH010001050.1_pt1 | contig 83010 bp, 68 predicted proteins | sample 9134181 | NCBI WGS metagenome assembly JAEEGH01 (sample SAMN16246544, study PRJNA631951) | gut metagenome | biome: gut microbiome; feature: rumen; material: DP-attached | host: Bos | place: Iran: Karaj | collected 2018-10 | reverse complement strand
AGCAGCTTCGTAAATATCCAGACTGTCACATACCTTTTCCAAAATATCGAGATATTGTTCGAAAGCTTCAGGTGCGTTCTTACCCAGATTTTCCGGGGCTACGGTAAAGAAGTCGTCAGGGGACTTCAAACTGTCGGATGTCAACATCCAATAGTTCCAACGCAGAGCTCTGACAGCAAAGGCATATCGGTTGAATGCATCAAGATCATCCTTAAACTGATTGGTACTTTCATACTTCACAGCCTGTTGGAAGTCACTCACCGTTTCATCCTGCTGAGCAACAGGTGGCTCCACAAAGTCATCATCGGAGGAAGTGGAACACGCAGTCATAAATAACATTGCGAAAAGGGCTGCAAGCATCGCAGGTATGCATACGCCAAAATGTGTCTTTGCTTTCATACTCATATTTATTTAATATATCGACATGTAAAAGATTTATTCTCTCATTTGGTTGCTTAGAACGCGGTAGCTTTCAGACGCAGTCCGGCACGTTCGTCGATACCGAACATAATATTCATGTTTTGTACAGCCTGTCCCACTGCACCCTTGAGCAGATTGTCGATGATGCTTGTCACGACGATTTTCCTGCCGAACACCTCCACGTGTACCAATGCCTTGTTGGTGTTCACTACCTGTTTCAGGTCGAGAGCCTTATCGCTGTAGTGGGTGAAAGCAGCTCCCTCGTAGAAGGATTTGTACAGAGCTACGATGTCACTTTCTACATCCGGTTGGTCGAGTGTAATCACTTCGGTACAGAAGATGCCACGTGCGAAATCGCCACGGTAAGGGATGAAATCGACTGTGATACCTTCAGCATTGAATCCTTCGTTGAGGGTATCCACTACGCGAGGTGTAGTAGAAGGACGGAGTTCGTTGAGCGATTGACAGATTTCATGCAGGTGCTGGTGTGTGAACAACTTATACACTGAGAAATTGTCGCTACGCCAAGAGAAATGGGTCGTAGCAGCTGGCTTCTGACCTGCACCAGTACTACCTGTTATGGCATTAACGGAGATGTCGTGGGTAAGCAGTCCGGCTTTTGCAGCAGGAAGCAGTCCGAGTTGGATGCAAGTAGCAAAACAACCAGGATTGGCAAGGTGCTGACACTTTGCTATCTGTTCTTTGTGTATCTCTGGCAAACCATATACATAGTCGTGGGTAGGTGCTGCGATACGGAAGTCCTGAGCCATATCGATTATCTTCACATTGGCTGGAATGGCATGTTCCTTCAGGAATGCCTCACTCTTTCCGTGACCAAAGCAGAAGAACACCACATCTACCTTGTCGAATGGCATCTCGCTGGTGAATTCCATCTCTGTGTCGCCCAGCAATCCCTCGTGCACATCATATACTTTATTGCCAGCATTCGATTCGCTATTGGCAAATACAATGTTTACCTCAGGATGGTTGACAAGCAGACGAAGCAGTTCGCCACCTGTATAACCCGCAGCACCAAGTATACCTACATTTATTTTTTTCATTTCTGATAACCGTTTTGTATATCGTTTCTAGGAGCCAGAATCCATAGCAGGATATAGAGAAGTAGTCCGCAACCCATACCGAAAACCATAAACAGGAAACCAACTCTTACCAAAAGAGGGTCGATACCAAAGTATTCAGCAATGCCTCCGCAGACACCACCTATTTTCTTGTCGGTTGATGACAGATAGAATCTTCTTTCTTCCATAATTCTTTATCTTTCTTCGTTTGGATGTGCAAGATAGTATGCGCGAAGTGGAGTTGAAGTAACTTTAATGAAGCCCTTAGCATCTTCTGAAGACCAAGCCTTAGCTGTCTCACCATACTCACCGAGTTTGTTCTTAACAAGGTCGTTTGGTGAGTCAACACCTACAGTCTGGAATGAGTAAGGACGCAGTTCGAGGGTTACCTCACCAGTTACGTTACGCTGTGAAGAAGTAAGCATTGCCTCGATATCCGGCATAACTGGTTCAAGATACTGACTCTCGTGGAGGAACATACCATACCAGTTGCTTACCTGGTCTTTCCAATACTGCTGCCACTTAGACAGTGTGTATTTCTCGAGGAAACGATGTGCACCAATAATAAGCATTGGAGCAGCAGCCTCGAAACCGACACGACCCTTGATACCGATGATAGTATCACCAACGTGGCAGTCGCGACCGATAGCATAAGAAGCACCTATCTCTTCTACAGCCTGAATAGCCTTTATCTTATCTGTATATTTCTTTCCGTTTACGCTACAGAGTTCACCCTTCTCGAAACCAAGACGGAGAATTTCAGAATCCTGCTTTGTCGGGTGTTTCAAGTATGCTGATTCTGGCAGACCCTGAGTAGAATCAAGAATCTCACCACCACAGATGGATGTTCCCCAAATACCTACATTGTATGAGTACTTCAGTTTTGTGAAGTCTGCAGAGAAACCATTTTTATTCAAGTAGTCAATCTCTTCCTGACGACTCAGGTTTCCGTCACGAGTAAGAGTGATAATCTCAACCCCAGGAGCCATAACGAGGAAAGTCATATCGAAACGGATCTGGTCGTTTCCAGCTCCTGTAGAACCGTGAGCGATGGCACTGGCACCAATTTCACGAGCATAACGAGCTATAGCAAGTGCCTGGAAGATACGTTCTGAACTTACTGAAATTGGGTAACAGTTATTGCGCAATACATTTCCGAACACCATATACTTGAGCGACTTCTCATAGTATTCCTGAGTAACGTCGAGAGTAACATACTTGGTAGCACCCAGTTTGTAGGCATTCTCTTCGTTTGTCTTCAACTGTTCTGCTGAAAAACCACCTGTGTTAGCACAAGCAGCATATACTTCATAACCTTTTTCCTTTGCAAGATACATCACTGTGTAAGATGTATCCAAACCGCCACTGAAGGCAACTACAACTTTTTTCTTTTCCATCTTTATATATCAATTTTCAATTATCAATTATCAATTCTCAATTGTCAATTCTCAACTTTCAACCCTCTCTGTTTCATCTCGTCGATTATCTCCTCGAACACCTTCAGCGGAGTTGGCTCTGAAGGGTGTTTCTCCGGGTCGTAGAGCATACCTGTACAGATACAGAACTTACGATTCTTCATCTCCAGAATCGGATAATTCACACAACCCTGACAACCACGCCAAAAGGCATTATCATCGGTAAGTTGTCCAAAACTTACAGGTACATAACCCAATGCTGTGTTCATCTTCATCACAGCATCACCACTAGTCAGCGAGAATATCTTTGCATGAGGCCATCGGACACGTGCCAAAGTGAATGTATGGTCTTTGATTCGGGTAGCTATATTACGACCCTGATAGTCAGGATGTACAATAAGCCCCGACGTGGTTACATAGGATTTGTTTCCCCAAGTTTCAATATAACTAAAACCGACAAACTTCTCACCCAGTTCAGTCTGAACACTTGGATCGAGGGCAAGCACAGCCTTTCCCTCCTTCATCTTCGTAGCCACATACTCATGAGTACGTTCTGCGATACCTGTACCACGCTTCTTAGCTGCTTCACGAATGGTATCGAGAATCAAATCTACATACTTCTCATGGCTTGCGTCAGCCACAATAATCTTAATTCCGTCGCTGTATATCATTCCTTAATTATGCATTATGAATTGTGAATTATCAAAATATTGCCAAAGCTCTCAATTTAGATTCTACCACTTCTGGGTCATACCCCTCTGCCAATGCTATGAAGATAGTGTCGTAACCAGCTACTGTACCCAATACTTCGGAGAAAGCTGAACGATCTATCTCACCTGCTATTCCAGCAGCATATCCAGCACGACATTTCACCACTGCCAACTGACCACTTATGGTTATTTGTATAACCTCCCGCTGAATAGCTTGTCCAATTCGGTTCGTGTCACTTATACGGCGGTAATAAGGACTTTCCGGTAGCATATATATAGATTTGCCTTCCTTCGTCGTGCCCTTCACCACTTTCAGCAGTTTCAAATCACGAGAAATCGAGGACTGCGTAAGGGTGAATCCCTCCTTCGCAAGTACGCTTGACAATTCGTCTTGATTGCATATCTGCTGGCTTCCGATTATGGCTCTGATTCGGGTCAGTCGTTGCTGTCTTACGTTCATCTCTGCATAAATATGTATAAAACGGGGCAAAGTTAGGCATAATTAGTGAAATGCAGAAAGTTTAAAGTTGAAAGTTTGACGTTATAGGCGAAAAAACTTTTTATATATATAAAACTACCATACAAATTTCCACAAATTGTATTTAATTTCTACTTTTGCATGGAAATGAGATATGCAGTAAAAGAAGATATTCAACACATCAGCAACGAAGAACTCTCAAAAGCTCTGTCGTTACTGCCAGAATGGCGACGCGAAAAGGCACTCCGCTTTAAGTTCACACTCGGTCAAGTAGAGTGTGCATTCAGTTATCTCATGCTCTGCGATTTGCTCAGAGAGGAATATGGCATAAACTCGCAACCTCATTTCCTAATTGGCGAACATGGAAAACCTACCCTACAGGAACATCCCGAAATCCATTTCAATATCAGTCACTGCAAAAATGCTATAGCTGTTGCCGTAAGCACAGAACCTATTGGCATTGATGTAGAATGTATCGGGCGCGGAAATGAGAGTCTGATGAATTATGTGCTCAATGAAGAGGAAATACGACAAGTAAAAATTTCTGACGACCCACCCATCGCCTTCACCCAGTTGTGGACCAAGAAAGAAGCTGTTTTCAAACTACGCGGCACGGGCATTTGCAACGACATAAAGAACTTGCTGCTTTATTCGGATAATGTTGAAATAAGCACCATAGCTTACAAAGAAAAAGGCTATGCAATCAGCATAGCCATTGAGAAGTAGAGAAATACCCAAGGGGTATCATTCTATCGGGAATGAAGCCCGTATTATCTATTCTATTAGTAAGCTTCATCTACAAATAGCTCCTCTTTATCCAGTTTTTTACTGTCAATCTTTCTCCATGCATAAAATATGTATGCCAACACAAAAGGAATGAGTAAACTGACGATGGCCATCGTGCGCAATGTGAATTCACTAGAACATGAGTTTACGATGGTCAAAGACGATTGAAGATCAGCTGTAGAAGGATAATATACAGTATTGTTCCACCCCACACTCACGAGCAGCGCCAACACCGTCAGAACGACTCCAACACCCACCAGCCAAATTCCTTGGCGATAGGTTACAGAGAATATCGAGCGACCTATGCCGAAGAGCACCATGAACACCCCTACGAGAAGCAACACAAGCAGATATGGCATATCAATGAAATTCCACAAATATTTCATTGGACTCATATATACCATACCCGTCTCAGGGTCATATGCATAACCGTCCTTCAGCAGAGTGCGAAAAAGAAAGACAAGAAAAAAAATGAGGAATATCACAGTATTACCTATGAGAAGACGGCGCGAACGTCCGCTCACTTCTTCGTCATTCAAATTATTGATTAGATATAGCGCACCCAGTATGCGAGCCAGGAACAATACTGCAAATCCAAATACGAGCGTCCATGGGTCTAATAATGCATCAAGTCCGTGACTACTATTTGCCCAATGACTGATTACAGGTTGAATTCCACCTGTTAAATTCTCTTTACAAACGATGAAATTGGAACCGTTAAAGAAGGTCGCCACAGCACCACCAAGCAGCAGTGGACCTACGATGCCATTCAGCACGAGAAACCACTGGAAAGTCCGTGTACCTAAGATATTTCCCAGTTTATTCTGAAACTCATAACTGACAGCCTGAAGCACGAACGAGAACAGAATAATCATCCAAAGCCAGTAAGCTCCACCAAAACTGGTGGAATAGAACAACGGGAACGAAGCAAAGAATGCACCTCCAAACGTCACCAGTGTAGTAAATGTGAACTCCCATTTCCTACCCGTAGAGTTAATGACCAATCGTCGTTCTTCTTCTGTTTTTCCTAAAGAGAACACCATCGAGTTTGCGCCCTGCACAAACATCAGAAATACCAATAACGCTCCAAGCAACGAGACGAGCAACCACCAGTAATGTTGTAAGAATATATAAGTCATGTCATTTACTATTTTTTATTAATTGATTATTTCCTCCCATAAGGGAGCTAAACAGGGCGTTTTAAGCACCTTTACTAATTTGTTTCAGCATAATATTTATTTCCACTGCTAACATCGTAGTGAAAAGAGCCAGGAATATGAAAAACGTAATCACAACACTGCCTGAGTTCACATTGCTGACTGAAGCCACCGTAGGCAGCATGTCCTGAATGGTCCATGGCTGGCGCCCGAACTCAGCCACGAGCCATCCGCATTCTGATGCCAAATATGCCAATGGTACCATCACAATGGCTGTCTTTTGCAACCATGCCGGTCTGGATATATCACGTTTGTAGCAGAAAAACAGAACAACCATGAAGAACAGTATTAGCAAGCAACCCACACCCACCATAACACGAAAAGCATAAAAGTTTATCGGAATCGGAGGCACAAGTTCGCTCTTGTCGCGTATATACCCATATCCGAAGTAAGGCATATTTACCTTTAGTTTATCCAACAAAGCATTCAACTGAGCTTTGTCTGCACCATCTTTCTTTGCCGCTCTGTAATCGGCAAGAGCCTGAATAGCCAGTTGTCCACGTTCTATCTTCTCGTCTGCAGACAATTCCCGTATGCCGTTAGGACGGGTATATCCATTAAGTATGTCATTAACTCCCGGCACATATCCTCCGAGAGAATTTGTAGCGAGTATCGAAAGCCCATACGGAACAGCAATCTTTAGTGGAGCCTCCTCCCCTTTCTCGTAATCAGGCTGAGTAAATGGATTGAGCAGCGAGATGACAGTCAAACTTTGACTCTCTCCTCCGTTGTAAAGTGCTTCCATTGCAGCCAGTTTCATGGGTTGAACCTCAGCCACGCGCTGAGCAGAATGATGTCCTGTTGCAGCAGCACCTATACTGGCAATCAGTCCCACGATAGCACCAATCTTCACGCTTGCCAACGCCATCTTCTCCTCTCTCTTCTTTAGGAGATACCAGCAACTAACAGCCACCGTGAACACACCACCTATAATCCAAGCCGAAATAACCGTATGGCAAAACTTATCAATGGCAAAGGGCGAAAGAGCCACATCAGCGAAAGACACCATCTCATTGCGCATCGTATCAGGATTGAACTCACACCCCACAGGGTACTGCATCCAGGCGTTTGCCACAAGAATCCACCACGCTGACAACGTAGCACCCAGTCCAGTTAGCCATGTCGCAGCCAAATGGAATCCAGGCGATACTTTCTTCCATCCGAAGAACATCACAGCCACGAATGTTGACTCCATGAAAAATGCCACAATACCTTCGATGGCAAGTGGAGCGCCGAATATGTCACCAACAAACCATGAATAGTTCGACCAGTTGGTACCAAACTCAAACTCGAGAATGATACCAGTAGCCACCCCCATAGCGAAATTCACACCAAACAGACGTTGCCAGAACATCGCAGTCCGTTTCCAGAAATCATCCTTCGTCAGGTAATACTTCGTTTCCATGACAGCCATCACCACTGCCAATCCCAATGTCAATGGAACGAATAGCCAATGGTAAATTGCAGTCAGCGCGAACTGAGCCCGCGACCACTCAATAGTGCCCAAATCAATTGCAGAAAGGAAATTCATCATAATTTATTTTTAAGGTTAATGGTTAAATATAGCTTACAGTAAAATCAAATATTAAAGAGTCAATGATCAATACCTCTTTTTATCATCTCCCCTGCCACATATTCATCCTCCTCGCCTGCTGTTGAATTTTCTTTAATATGATTAGGAAAGAAGAAAACCTTCAACACCACGAAAATCACGAACAACTTCACCAGGATAATAATCCACAACGTCCTTCCCAGAGTCATATTCCTAAACCCGTCATAGTATAGACGGAATACATTCGTCAGAAATCCTTTTCCCATCTTTCATAGTATTTGAAGCAAAGATAACTATTAAATCTGAAAATAAAGAAAAAAAGAGATTTTTTTTAACTTCTTTACTAAAGGGGAATAATAATCAATTTTGATTTTTTTCAAAAAAATAGATAAATCGCTTGCGATATAAATTATTCTTCTTACCTTTGCATCGCAAACGATATAAATAGCAATTCATATCATTATTAACATATTAAAAGAAAAACTATGGCAAAGATTTATGATTTCAAAGCTCTTTCGAGCAAAGGTAAGGAGATAGATTTCTCTCAGTTTCAGGGTAAGGTTATGCTGATTGTCAATACAGCTAGCAAGTGCGGATTTACTCCTCAGTTTGCAGGACTTGAAGAGATGAACCAGAAGTACAAGGATAAGGGTCTTGTGATTATCGGTTTCCCATGCAACCAGTTCAAAGAACAGGATCCAGGTTCTGACACTCAGATTGAGGAGTTCTGCCAACTGAACTATGGTGTTACCTTCCAAATTATGAAAAAGATTGACGTAAACGGCGCTGATGCAAACCCAATCTTCGAATACTTGAAAACTCAGGCTCCAACAGAAGAGTATAAGGGTTTGAAGGCAAAAGCTGCAAAGACTCTCTTCAAAGCTATCAGCAACAGTGTAGAAAAGGATAGCGACATAAAATGGAACTTCACCAAATTCCTTATTTCAAAGGATGGGGAAACCATTAACCGTTATGCTCCAACTACAGAACCAAAGGACTTCGAAAAGGATGTAGAGGCAATGCTCGGGTGATTGATAGTTTATAGTTGATAATTGATAGTTATGCACGCGGAATTACACCTTGACAATCAGATTTGTTTCCGACTTTACACGGCTGCACGTCTTATCACTCAGGCATACACACCTATGTTAACGGAATTGGGAATCACCTACCCACAGTATCTCGTTTTGATGGTACTGTGGGAAGAGGATTCCCAACCTGTCAATGATATAGCACATCGATTGTTGCTCGAAACAAACACAGTCACTCCTCTACTCCAGCGCATGGAGAAACAGGGAATCGTGATTCGTAAGAAAGGGAAGGAAGACAAACGTCAGCAGATAATTAGTCTGACGGAGAAAGGAAAGGCGATGGAAAATCAAGCCTATTCCCTAATCCCCTCTGGCATGGGCAAGTGTCTTGCTTCTTGTCCTCTCAATATTGAGGATTACACTCTCCTTGCTAGACAACTCGACACACTTATTAATTCGTTGAAACACTAAAACCGTTATTCCTTCACATACTGCATGATGATGTCTGCTAATTCGCCCTCTGTCATGCCGTCGGCACGAAGGACGAGGTCGTAGTTGCGGGCATCATAGCGTGATGAACCAGTATATTTCTTCACGTAGTTCTCACGCATCTTATCCACCTTTTCGATAGTCTTGCGAGCCTCATCAGCAGACACACCCTGTTTACGAACCATACGTTCGATGCGGTAGTCCATAGAAGCCTGAATGAGTACTGCAAGATGGTTTGGGTGCTCTCGCAACACGAAGAAGCCGCAACGTCCAGCTATCACACACGACTCGTCTTCAGCAATACTACGCAACATCTTCATCTCCGTCAGGAACATATCGTCTGTAGTCTCACGGTTATAGACAGACTCATTCCATTCTCCACTCAGATCACGACTCAAACCTGCACCTATGCCGACAGCAAATTTAAAGTCGCTCCACCACGAACGTCCACGTCCTTTCAGGTTTTCTATTTCCTCCTTACTCAGATTATACTTATCGGTCAGAGTCTCAATGATAATTTTATTGTAGAAAGGCACGCCCAATCTTTCAGCCAACTTATGACCTACAGTGCTACCTCCACTACCAAGTTCACGATTAATAGTGATAACAAACTTTTCATTCTTATTCATATATAGTCTATTTTAGAGATTAGTATTATTCTATAATTAATGTACCTGCATAAAAGAAAGCAACTTTGACTGTTCGAGCATCATATCTGCAAGGGCATTATTGGAATCGTCCACACCATTGATAATGTCATAGAAAGTTTTGAGTTCCTTGTGTCCTCCACCATTCTTGAGAATATAAACCAAAGAAAGGTATTGCAATGCTGTGGTAGATGAAATAATGTCCAAGTCGGTAATAGCCAGTTGCGTCAAAGCAAACTGATAAGCATCCTCGCTATAATCATCAATCATCTTTTGCACTTCACCTATTGTTTCCATTCCCAAAGCCTCAAACACCCTCACATACGACATCATCGACACAGGATAGATCTCGGCCTGGTTTACAGCCGCAATGCGAACATTCAGACGGTCGAAAGGATGCGAATCAAGATAGCTACGGAAATTCTCAGGCGACAGAAGGATATTATCGAGTTTTCCGTCTTTAACCAGCGACTGAACCATACGACGATGATGGGTGATGACAGTACGCAAACGGCTGAACTCATCATCAATCAGTTCGAGCATACCTGCCAGACGGCTGAACTGTCTTCTTATCTCTGGCGGAATCTTCACATCGCTCTTGTAGCCGGTATCATGTTCTATAGTTGACCAGACATGTTGCAAAGCTGTTCGCATCTGGAGTTCGAAACGTGGTCCGCCAGATTTCAGTCTGCATATATAATGGAGCGAATTATAACCAAAAGAATCCAGCTGGTGCTTACGCTTATCAACACTTTCCTTCCAGTCTATATCGAACACCTTCTTTGCCAGAGCTGCAACCTTATCCACCTCATCTGTATAGAAAGTAATGACACGCAAACCAACAAGGTCGGTAATATCATCTATAGATTTGTATTTACCACCTTTTAATTCCAGCTTACCGGCAAGCGACTTCTCCGTTTTTACTCTGCACTCAATAGCCGTAACGTAGATACCTGCCTCATTCAAAGCTTGCGTAAGTATTTCTTTGGAATCCTTAGCCAGCTTCTCTAATGTTGGCAACAATTCGTGGAACTGTTGCATCAGCATCTCAGCATGAGGTTCTAGTTGTATTTTCATTTCTAAAAGATTATTATTATCAATTTTCGAATACGAGATTGATTAACTTTTCAAACTCCTTATAAGCTAAGGTATCGTTCAGTTCACTAAGAGCCTGTGCCAACTCTCTGTAATGCCATTCATGTTCTGCGCGGTCGTGAACGTGAAAAAGGTTCCACAGATTATCTCTCTGCACGGCATAGTCACGAGCTATAGCACGCATATTCGACAATTTATCACCAAGAGCCACTATCTTTGCATCGTGCGAAGCATTTGCAATCAGACTGATAGCCGCCTGTTTCCGCTCATGCCACGAACACCCCTTTTCATTCTTCAGAGGACAAGTATCAGCAGCTACCAATGCAGCAACACGTTCCCCGAATTCAGCACTTATCTGTTCCATTGTTACCTCTGTATCCTCAACAGTATCGTGGAGAACAGCTGCAGCCAACAATTCCTGATCAGAACTCATCGTAGCGACAATAGCCATTGCCTCCAAGGGGTGAATGATATAAGGAAAGCCCTTACCCCGTCGCTCTGTTCCCGCATGAGCATGAACAGCAAACTCAATAGCTCGATCCAGAAAATCTGTATTCATAGGTTTGTTAGCCATAGTATCAACTACAATATTTTTTGCAAAAATATGAAAGAATTTTCTGAATTACAATACCACATAACAGAAAATGCACGAATAAATTTGGTTATTCTCTCGGTTAGTCGTACCTTCGCACCGTAAAAATGCGCTTGTGGCGAAATTGGTAGACGCGCTAGACTTAGGATCTAGTACTTCACGGTGTGCAGGTTCGAGTCCTGTCAGGCGCACAAAAAAAAGTAAGGTGTTTATAAGGAAGGTAAAAGATTCAGTGTCTTTAACCTTCCTTTTTTATAATGCTATGAAGAAAATCATGTTTTTTGCAGCTGCAATAATAATAGCAGCATGCGCGTCAAACAAGAAAACGGCTGAAGCCGAAGAATCGGATGATTCAGAAGAACTTGTTATTCCGGAATGTATCATTTCATCAGTTCCCGATTCATTAGGATATGATCCATTCTATGTAAAGTACACAAGTGTAAATGGTTTACCATTAGTATCTTCGTGGCGAGTGCCGGATTCTGCTTTCGTAGCTGCCCATCGCACTTTGTATGCCATGACGAGTATGCTTGACAAGAGAATTTTGCAGAAGATGATAGAATCAAATGCTCGTGTAGCCATCATGGCACGCTATGAAGGAACTACCGACCTACCTGAACACCATTATCTGGTGAACGACACATCACTCAATTGGGATTTGCGTGCTCGCGGATTAGGTGGCACTATCGAAGAACCACTCACCAGTTGTGCCGAAGAGAATGTGTTAGCTTACCAAATCGACAAATACCATGCTGAAGATATTCTGATTCATGAGTTTGCTCATGCCATCCACTGCATCGGAATCATTCAGGTTGACACAGCATTCAACAGTTATTTGCAGAATATTTACACACAAGCAAAAGATGCAGGCATCCTTGATGGTACATATCGCATCACAGACAAAGAGGAATATTTTGCTGAGGGCGTGCAGGACTGGTTCAACGTAAATGCAGAAATGCCTAAACCTGACGGAAAGCATAACTGGTGCAATACTCGCGAAGACCTCCGCAAATACGACCCAGAACTATATCACCTTCTTGAGAGGTATTTTCCAAAAACCAACATGCATATTAGCAAACACCCGATTGTAAATAATTACCATAAGTAAAGACCCTCCTAAATCCTCCCTGTTTAGGGAGGATTTGAGGTTACAGAACACTAACCGCTAACCGATCCTTACTTCGCTAATAATTTCATAAGGAAACCACCACCTGATGCCATATGTATAGGAAGGGTGGTTTCTTTGTTTATGGTCATAGTCTTTACCTGATAATCCTCTGCATTGTGATTGGCATTGATACCATCGCAGAAGATTGTACACTGATAAGTCTTTCCAGCAGGAAGGAAGTCAAAGGAGAGCGTGAGGTCGCGTTCGTCCCAGTTTGTCTGTCCTCCCAAGTACCAGTTACCACCCACTGAGCGAGCTGTGACGATATACTTTCCAATCTCACCCTGAGGAATGATGGTACAGTCAAACACATCAGGAATACTCGTAATCATATCCACACAAGGTTGTTCGCGTTCGTAGTTTGTAGGAGCATCACTAAGCATGGTGAATGGTGAATCGTGAACCACATAACAAGCCAGCTGGTGACAGCGAGTTCCCATAGACACAGGATTCTCATAACACTCCACCCAATTTTTCTTCGTACCGTTTCGCATAGCTCCCGGAGTGAAGTCAACCTGTCCTGCCATCATACGGATAAATGGGAAAGTTACATCGTAAAGCGGCATATCTGTAGTTTTCTTTGCCCATCGGCACTCTTCCATTCCGAACACGCCCTCATAATTCATAATATTAGGATAGGTGCGACTCATACCTGTAGGAGCAAAATAACCATGATAATCAAGCATCATGTGGTACTTAGCACATGTCTGTGCAAGTCGTTCTGCCATTTCAACGGCAGTCTGGTCGTTTCTGTCGAGGAAATCCACCTTAAAACCTTTTATGCCCATAGCAGAATATTTCTCACAAGCCTCCTTGAGGTGTTCGTCGAGCACATTGAACACAGTCCACAACACGATATCCACATTTTTAGTCTTGCCATAACGGATGAGTTCTGCGAGATTTATGTCTGCGATAGGATTCATGATATCTCCCTTGGCAGATTCATACCAACCCTCGTCAAGCACGATATAAGGGATATGATTCTTCGATGCAAAATCGATATAATACTTATAAGTCTGAGTATTGATTCCAGCGATGAAATCGACTCCCTTCAGGTTCCAGTCGTTCCACCAGTCCCATGCCACCTTACCTGGGCGCAGCCACGAAGTGTCACCAATCTGATTTGGTGTAGCAAGAGCATATACAAGGTTATTCACTGGCATCTCTGTATCCTTCTCAGTTACGGCAAACACACGCCAAGGATATGTGCGCTGTCCCTGCGATTTGGCAATAAAAGACTCTGTTTCCACCACATGCGACATACCGCGCCACTTGTAATAGTCCATCTTCTTAGGATAAGGAGCAAAGGCAGCGGAGAGTTTTCCGTTTTCAGCCTTTACAAACATACCTGGATAACTCCTCAAGTCACTTTCCAAAATGGTAACCTTTACCCCGCCTACAGCAATCGTAGCAGGCAAGAAAGCATATTTATTCTTAGCCTGAGAAAGTACGGTTTCATCGTAAGTATTCTGGAATGCCATAGCGAAAGGTTCTTTGTCGTTAGTCGAATAACTAATCCAAACCTTTGCATCAGCATCGAACTGATACTTGGCAGTTTCGTTTTGCACGATGACTTCACCCTTTTTTGTAGTATAAAAACGATATGCAACACCTTCGTCATAAGCTCGCACCTGCATACCGAATCCATCGTTCAGACGGAGGTCGAGTTGTTTGCCTTCCATCTGGAATTCCTTCTGACGGTAAAATGGAGCAACAATTTTCTCGTTAATTGCTGTAGTTTTTGCCTTCAGAATTTTGTTGGTATTGTTAATACCTATGACTGACGGTTGCATCAGAATGATACTCTCTCTCTTAAACGACAACTGGATTCCGTTTTCATCAGTTACTACAACTGTCAGTTTTCCGTTTGGTGAACTTACCTCATACTGTTTTGCACAAATGCCTGTAGCAAGCATCAAAAGCAATGTGGAGAATACTATTTTCTGTTTCATGGCTTGATAAATGTTTAAATTATGCTGCAAAGATAAGTTTTTTCGCAAATTGCTATACCATTATATTATAATAATGTGTAATTTTGGCACAATTTTAACTACTTTATTAACCTTAAAGCATTATGAAAAAATTATTACTCATGTTTTTTGTGCTTTTAGCACACATGAATGCTTTTGCAGAGAAGAGTGTGTATATTCCTTATGAGTGGTTGCACCCATGGAATCCAGACACTTTGCTTTATGCAGAAAGCGACCCCGAGAACAAGTACACTTGGTCTAAGTCGAGAAGTATGGAGACCGACAACTTCATCATCTTCTGGGATAAAGGATGGGGCAGCACTCGTCCGGACCAACTGCCAGCAAGCAATTTCTACTATTTCGATCTCGACTACATGAAGGAACGCCTCGAGACCTTCTTCAAACACGAAACAGAAGTGCTCGGATTCGGTTCGTCGCCTACTTCAAATGTAAACAAATACAAGATTATCGTGTGTCTGAACCACACAGAAACATGGACTTGCTATGGTAGTGGTTACGACTATCAGGTGCCAGCTCTTTGGATCAACCCATCTACAAGTAAACCTGTCGGTTCTGCTGTAGCTCACGAAGTTGGCCACTCACTCCACTATATGTGTTACTCCGACGCATCAAAACAGGGCACAGACCCGACTGTGCACACAGGATTCCATGACCCCATCGGTTCCGGAGCTGCCATCTGGGAGACAACTGCCAACTGGCAGGCTCTCTACACCTATCCTAACGAGGTGTTCACTGAAAGTGGAACAGGCTATCATTTTGGAAACACTCACAACTATGCCTTCACCCACGAATTCCACCGTTATCAGGCATATATGTTCCTCCACTATCTGGTTGATCTCTACGATGACATTCAGACAGTTTACAAAGTTTGGAGTTATCCTGAGACTACAGCTAAGGACTTTAACCAGGTGCTTATGGACCTGAAAGGTCTTTCTGTTGCAGACCTCTATCGTCTCCATTTCAACTTCGCAATGCACGCAGTTACCTACGACATCAAGGCTTGCAAACCATACTTGACAAATCAGTTTATCGGAAACTTCCGTTATGCAGCTTGCGAGATCGGTGATTCCACCTATCAGGTAGCTTACTCAAGTTGTCCACAGGGTACTGGTTTCAACGTAATTCCACTCCAGCTGAAACCTGCCGGCACACAGATCTCTACTAAGTTCACAGCCATCAGTCCACTCTCCAACCTGGTAGAAAGCGACCCAATTGAATACCACGACGGCGACTCTTTCGTCCGTCTGAAAAACAAGACAAAGTATAATGGTCAGAATACACCTTACCGCGGATTCCGACTCGGTTATGTAGTACTGAAAGAAGATGGCACTCGTGAGTACTTCTCCGAAGATCAGGTATATTGCACAGGTTCCGGAAAGAAAACTGTCGATTACGGTTTCACGGTTCCTGAAGGCGCAAAACGCATGTGGCTCGTAGTAGCTCCGGCACTTTCAAACTACATTCAGCACAAATGGGACGACAACGTAGCAAACGATGACCAATGGCCTTACTACTTCAAGCTCTCAGGCACAGACATCGGTCAAAGTGCAATTGTATATAACCCTATCATCATCGACGGACGTCCTGTAAGCAACATTGAAATTGAATATAATGTGTCATTCCCTGCTCGCAATAGCTATGAGGGAACTGCATTCTACGTTTCAGGCAAGGCTTTAGCTGCATTTGGCACAGCATTCCAAATGGCAGAACCTGCAAACGATTTATATTCAAGCATTACTGCATGGTCAAGCAGTGCTCCAGAAGAAGGAAAAAGTAAATTCTATGCATGCAATCCGAATAACGGATATATAACAAATGCCGGAAGTACAGCAACCGGATATGGACACTGGTTCAATAATTCCGGCATCAGATGCAACTACAGCGACACTAAAGCCACACTCTATTCTGAGTTCTTACCTAATTTAATGGCATTCAACATAGGTCAGTACCCTAACAAAATGAAAGTAGGTGACACCTACCGCATCGCACAGGCTATACGTTATAAGAAAGATGGAATTATTGCCAAGGCAACATTCTACTTCAACATTAACATCACAGCCGACACAGAGTCGTACGAGCTGGCAGGCATCAAGTACACAGACCCGACTGGTATAGAGACAGTAAGTGCCGACTCAAATAGTCAGACAGCAGACGACCTTTGGTACACTACCGATGGACGTCAGCTCACAGGCAAACCAACCCAACCAGGAATCTACATCCACAACAAGAAGAAAGTACTTATAAAATAACGATTAACGGTTAAAGAAAAAGGTTAGCGAAATGCTAACCTTTTTTTATTTTCAATTCTCAATTTTCAATTAATTGTTCACCTCATTGGTGAGGGTAAGCGAAAGCACTTTTCCTTTTCCATGGAGTTCGTCGAAAAGTCCGATGAAATCGGTGTCACTCTTACTGCGAATCATAAAATTGATAGTGGTAACACCTTGTGTGTAATCATAACGGAGGAATTCATCAGAGAGGTGAATACCATATCTCTTGAAACACTCGCGAAACTCCGATGCATCAGTGACTACATAGTCAACCTTCAGGCGTACAATCTTCTGTTCGCTGCTACGAAGCAGTTTCTTCTCGAGAAATTCGAGGAAGAGGAGTACAAAGAGGATGAGAAAACAGGCAATGACGGAAATCCAATACATTCCTGCTCCGACCGAGAGTCCGATACAGGCAGACACCCACATGCCGGCAGCAGTAGTGAGTCCTCTTACCGAACCCTTCATCTGTATGATGGCACCAGCACCGAGAAAACCGATACCAGAGATTACCTGAGCAGCTATTCGTTCCGGGTCACCATTCTTCAGTCCGAAATGCACCTGAGGAATGTATATCGACACGATCATGGCGAGGGCAGCACCCATAGTGATTAGGGCGAAAGTACGCATACCTGCTGTCTGTCCCTTATGACGGCGTTCCAATCCCACTACTGCACCAAGCATAAAACTCAATGTCAGTTTAAACAGCGAACCCACAACATTCACTTGTGGATCATTTATCTGTTCTATTACTGTTTCTATCCATTCCATAGTTACTGATTGTTTTTCAGCCATTCTCTGGCATATTCTATATATGTATCTTTCTTCTTTCCTGTATCCTTGCCCGACATAGTGAGTGGAATATCTGGTTTTATACCAAATTCCGTATGTTGCATATTTCTGTCGTAAAAGATTACAGCACTATAGCGCACGGCCCATCCGTTGGGCAGTTCACTGGTATAAGGCATACCCGATCCACCTCCTGTTTGGTCGCCCATAACTGTTACGAGAGGTGATGTCTTCATGAGTTTCACAAAGTCGTTCGTAGCACTGTAGCACTGTCTGTTTGTGAGCACCACACACTTCTTCTGCCACCTTACTCCGTCGCCTGCCGGGTTCATGTATTCTGCCTTAGGTTCTGAAAAGTCATAGTGTCCCTTACCAGTCTTATGCGAAGTATAACCCACCAGAGTTCGTTCGTTTATGAAGTGCGAAGCCAGAGTCTTGGCATCGTCCATCTCCCCTCCTCCATTACTGCGCACATCGATGATAAGTCCTGTGCAGAGAGCCATTTCGTATAGAGCCACCGACACATTTCCGTGACCTATACCGACAGAGAACGAAGGCACGCGGATATATCCTATATTATCGTCGAGAATCTTATAATCCAGTCCTGCAGCAATCTTATAGTCCGTACCGAGGTATGTAGCCTTCACGATAGAGTCATTATAGTTGGCAGGATAATCCTCATAGAAACTCCAGTTGCGCGCATAGTCGAAAGCAGCTATCAGGTTCACGTGTCCGTCCTTCAGTTCCGAAAGCATATTTGCCATCACTTCAAAGAGCTGCTGATTGGTCATTCCCGACTTCACCTGCGCCAAATACTTTTCATGAACAGCATCCCAGTTGAGTCCCATTTCCTTTTCCTTATACTCAAAGAAACAATAATGTTCGTCAATGAGTTTCCACAGAGCCTCAAGGTTACTCTCCTTTGTATTGGTTGTATCTTCACCCTTTATACAACTTACGAGACATGTAGCACACATCACTGCGAACCACATATACATTATTATATATATAGAGCGTCTCATCGTTTTCTGATAAAGTATTTCGTGAACCCAATCATGAAATCGTGGGTGTAATAGTGATTTTTAATTCCGTTAAACTTCGCCTGCATCAGTTCTGCCGAGTAACCGATTCTCAGTATATTATGTCCTACAGGGATGTCGAGGGTCAGCAGGTGGCGCATCGATGGCATATTGACGAAGTTGGCAAACACACAGTTGCGGTCGTAGCTACCAAGTTCAAACATCTCGTAGTACGACTGTCCGTAGCGGGGTGAGAAAGCGAGTCCGATAAACGGGATAGAGAGGAAATAACGGGCTTTCCATGTTTTTCCAGCGGCACCTCTGAAGTTATACTGTAAACCGCCTGCGAGGTCAACCATCACGTCTAGTTTTGCCTGTGCGGGGTTGTTGCTATTCCTGTCGTTATACACACAGCCTAGGAATCCCGAAGCCTGCAGACCAGCTGTGAACTTCAAAGGTTTTTCGTCTCTGAAATTATACAGCCAGGCATTGCTATAACGTATACCTCCCGAATAACTCTTCACGTTTCGTGCCGGATTCTTCGTATATGAACCCTTAACATCCATCTGAGTCAGGTACGAGATATGTCCCCCACCCCTTCTCAGTCGTCGTTCTGTCTGTCTGAGGATTCTTCCGTTTATACCTGTGTAGGAATAAGGCGAGAGATACGAATCAAGCACATTGGCAACACCCACGCCGAATAAAGTAGAATGCATACGCAGACTATCCGTTTGCGCATGCATGACTATACCCAGTGCCACGAAGAACAGGCAAAGGGTTATTCGTTTAAAACAATGTGAGTTGTCCGTTGATTTCATCCCTTATGTCGCCATCCGACTTACCCTCATCTGGGTTTTCCACCTCAGGCAGTTCTTCGACTGGTTCGTCTGGTTCCAAAGCCTCCGGTTCCGGTTCACGTGTTGGTTCCAGTTCTGTCACCTTCAGCAGTGGGAACACCGTCAGTCGTTTGCCCTTTGCCTTGAATCCCTTGATGGCGATAAACTCGTCGGCATCGATAATCTCCGCAGGACGAGCTCCGTTTGTCTCGTCGAAGTCTATCTGCAGTCTTGGGTAGTAAGTGTCGGTAAGCAATATGAGTTTGCTGTCCGGGTTTTCACCCAGGAAGTTTTGTTTCTTATTCGTCGCCTCCATGTAGAAGCGCTTTATATACGGCAGGTTCTGGTTTTCCGCATCCCACAGCACAGCAGTCCACACCTTCTTCGGGTTGTACTTCTCTATCTTCATCACGTTCGGCTCGTAGTGGTTGTTCACGTCGAAGTTAGTCAGATAGAACTCACCGTTAGGCAGCACAACCAAAATGCTGTCTTCGTTGTGGAACTCTCCCAGCAGCACTCCATGTTCGTCGTAGTTGATACGTTGTATGTCGCCGTCCCACCATACCTTTCTGCCACCCAGCGTACTGCCTCCGTGAGCCTTCAGCTGAATGCGGAAGATATCGTGTTTCGTCACCAGATTACCCTTGCTCGAACGTCCCTTGATAGCCATTTCGCTGAAGTCCTTCTCAAACACGAGCTTCTTCAGTTTCTCCTGTGGTTTCAAAGTAATTCGGATGCTCTCTGCCTCTCCATTGGCATTCGACGAAAACCATGTAATCTTCGACTTCGGAGTACCCATCGTCAGGTCGTACTCCTTATCGCGCGTAAGACTCGGAATATTGAATCGCTTCATGTATGTATATCCGCTCTTACCGTCCTTGTAACAGACATTATAAATGGTTCTAACGTCGTTCTTCTTGAACACGGCAATGTGCACAACTTCAATTTTCCTCTTCTCCTTCTTCGACTTCTCCGTATCACCGATGAAAAGTTTCTCAGCTACCTTCGTTATCTTGTATGTGCCGTCCTTATAGAAAATGATGACATCATCAATATCGGAACAATTGCACACGAATTCGTCCTTCTTCAGACTCGTACCGATAAATCCGTCCGCACGGTTTATGTAGAGTTTCTGGTTGGCCTCGGCAACAGTAGCAGCCTGGATTGTGTCGAAATTACGAATCTCGGTCATTCTCGGATGCTCAGCGCCGTACTTGTCCTTTAGGTATCGGAACCAGTTGGCAGTCACCTCCACGAGGTTAGCCAAGTCCTTATTTATCTCCTCTATGTCCGCCTTCATCTTCGCAATCAAGTCGTCCGCCCTATCCTTATTGAACTTCAGGATGCGAGCCATCTTGATTTCCATCAGTCTGAGTATGTCGTCGCGAGTCACCTCCCTGACAAAAGTCTCCTTGAACGGTTCCAGTCGCTTATCCACATAATCTACAGCATGATCCATATCGGGAGCATTCTCAAATTCCTTACCTTTGTAGATGCGTTCCTCGATGAAAATCTTCTCCAGACTTGCAAAGTGGAGTTGTTCCAGAATTTCGTCACGTCGGATCTCCAGTTCTCGTTTTATAAGGAACTTCGTATAATCAACCGACTTACGTAGCACATCACTCACCGTGAGAAACTTAGGCATTCTCTCGTCGATGACGCAGCAGTTAGGCGAAATAGACACCTCGCAATCGGTGAAGGCATAGAGAGCATCAATCTGTTTGTCGCTGCTCACTCCCGGTACAAGGTGCACCAAAATCTCCACCTGCGCAGCCGTATTGTCCTCTATCTTCCTAGCCTTAATCTTACCCTTCTCCACCGCCTTCGTAATGGTTTCGATGAGCGACTCAGCAGTCTTGCCGTATGGAATCTCTCGGATTACGAGAGTCTTATTATCCAGTTTTTCTATCTTCGCACGAATCTTCACCACTCCGCCTCGCTGTCCGTCGTTATACTTAGCCACATCAATCGAGCCACCCGTCAGGAAGTCCGGATACAGTCTGAACTCCTCTCCGTACAGGTAGCTTACCGCAGCATCACAAATCTCGTTAAAGTTATGAGGCAGAATCTTACTCGACAATCCCACAGCGATACCTTCCACACCCTGAGCGATGAGCAGCGGAAACTTCACAGGCAGAGCAATAGGTTCTTTATTACGTCCGTCGTACGACAACTTCCACTCCGTAGTCTTTGGATTAAACACCACATCAAGGGCAAACTTCGACAGTCGTGCCTCAATGTATCGAGGAGCGGCAGCATCGTCACCTGTAAGGATATTTCCCCAGTTACCCTGGCAGTCGATAAGCAATTCCTTCTGCCCCATCTGCACCAGCGCGTCCTTGATGCTGGCATCACCATGCGGATGAAACTGCATAGTGTGTCCCACGATATTTGCCACCTTATTATAGCGTCCGTCATCCATTCGTTTCATGGAGTGCAGAATGCGTCGCTGCACGGGTTTCAGTCCGTCAACAATATGTGGCACAGCACGTTCCAAAATCACGTAACTCGCATAATCGAGAAACCAGTTCTGGTACATGCCACTCAAGTGGTGAGTAATACTATCCGACATGGTCGTAGGGTCATAATCCGAAGCAGGCGGTTGCTTACCATCCTCCACCGGCTCCACTTCCTCGTCCATGCCGTCCAAATCTGTCAATTCGTCGTTTTCGTCCTTCATAGCAAATTTTTCTTGGGTGCGAAGTTACGGATTATTTTTTAAATTTCAAAAAATGGAAAATTGAAAATCTATTGCAAACCGCCCCTTCCATGTCGTATCTTTGCATTGGCAAAACAAAAGAAAAATTGCCTCGTACGCACAGGATTTTTTTTCGTGTGCACACGAAAAAAAACGAATGACGAAAGACGAAAAACGGTTAGAAGTTAACGACAGGTACAAACTATTATCCCATCGTGGATTACAAGGAGTTTATCATAAATGTGTACAATAAATACTTTGCAACATGATTTCCAGGCGGTATGCTAAAAAAATATAAAAAATATTGGTGATATGCAAAGTTTGCCGTACTTTTACGAGCAAATTTATCAATTATCAAAAAACCTAAGAACGAACCTAAAATACTATGGAAGCTATTCTAATCTTACTGCAACTGGTGGTCATCGGTGCGATGATATTCATCGGTGCCAGAGTAGGCGGCATCGGACTGGGCATCTACGGCATGGTGGGTGTGTTCATTCTGGTGTTCATATTCGGACTGGAACCAGGCAACATACCTATAGATGTGATGCTCATCATAGTCAGCGTAATCACCGCCTCAGCAGCATTGCAGGCTGCTGGTGGACAGGAATACATGGTGAACAAGGCTGCACGATTCCTGAGGAAGCACCCCAGCAGAATTACCTTCTTCGGTCCGCTGGTGACATGGCTCTTCAGCACCTTAGCCGGCACAGCACACACCTGTTATGCGCTGCTGCCAATCATTGCCGAAATAGCGCGCAAGGAGAAGGTGAGACCAGAGCGACCACTCAGCGTGGCTACCCTATCTGCCTCACTTGGATGTACTGGTTCACCAGTGTCGGCAGCCACTGCAGCCATACTCTCACATGCTGCAATGGAGAATAGCGGCATAGGCACGGGCAAAATACTGATGGTGACCATACCTGCCTGCCTTATAGCAATACTAGTGGCATCAGCCGTGCAGAACCATGTGGGCGCAGAACTGGACAAAGATCCAGAATATCAGCGCCGACTGCACGAAGGACTGCTCAAGGAAAAAGACATAGACCACATGCCCGACGAGGCTGACGAAAATCTCAATCCGCGTGCCAAGTGGGCAGTGTTGGTATTCCTGGCGGGTGTGTTGTTGGTGGTGTTTTTCGGCATCTGCCCAGAGCTGCGACCAGTAGTGAAAGGACAGCCGATGAATATGGGTGTCACCATACAGATAATAATGATGAGCATAGCAGCCCTGATACTCATAGTGGGCAAAGCAAGTGTGACAGATGCAGCTAAGGGCAACGTCTTCGCAGCAGGCATGAACGCTATGGTGTCTATCTTCGGTGTAGCATGGATGGGCAGCACCTTCTTCGAGGGACATCACCAGACTATCCTCGGCAGCTTAGAGGGTGTTTTCGGTGACTACCCACTGCTCTTCGTCGTTCCGATGTTCGTATTCAGCATAATGCTCTTCTCACAGGCGGCAACGATAAAGACCCTGCTGCCAGTGGGACTGGCTATGGGTGTACCGCCGACGATAATGCTGGTGCTCTTCCCCGCTGTCAACGGATACTTCTTTCTGCCTAACTATCCTACAGAGGTGGCTGCCATAGGTTTCGACCGCACCGGCACCACTCGCATAGGAAAATACGTGCTTAACCACTCTTTCCAACTGGCAGGATTCATCACCACCTTCGTGGCAATCGGCGTGGGACTACTTATAGTAGAAATCCTTTATTAATGCATAATTTGGAACCTTAAACCTTATAAAAGCTATGACAGAACAGAAATTCCGTATTGAGTCTGACCTGTTAGGTGAGCTCAAAGTACCAGCAGACGCACTTTATGGCGTGCAGACACAACGTGGTATCAACAATTATCACATATCGCGCAAGACGATGTCTATGTACCACGAGTTTATCAAATCCATAGCCTACGTGAAACTGGCTGCAGTGGAGACCAACCGCACCCTCGGAGCTATCGACAGCAATATCGCCGACGCCATAGCACAGGCATGTCAGGAAATTATCGACGGCAAGTGGCGCGAACACTTCCCAATCGATATGGTGCAAGGAGGGGCTGGAACCTCTGTGAATATGAATGCCAACGAGGTGATAGCCAATCGTGCCCTCGAAATTATGGGTCACGAGAAGGGTGACTACCAGTACTGTCTGCCCAACGACCACTGCAACTGCGGTCAATCCACCAATGATGTATATCCTACCACAATACATCTTGCCGTTATCCGCATGAATAAAAAACTCATCGGAGCACTCACAGGACTCATCAGTGCCTTCCGCTATAAAGGCAACGAATTCAAGGACTGCATAAAAATGGGGCGCACCCAGTTGCAGGATGCCGTTCCGATGACAAGCGGACAGGAGTTCAATGCCTATGCCAACAACCTCGAAAAAGAGATAGAAAACCTTAATGACAATGTAAAGCTGATGCTCGAGATTAACATGGGAGGTACTGCCATCGGAACAGGTATCAATGCCGCTCCAGGGTTTGCAAAGCTCTGTGCTGCCAACCTTGCAAAACTCACCGGTGAAGCTTTCGTGTCAGCCACCGACCTCGTAGAGGCAACCCCTGACACAGGCTCATACGTCAGCTATTCTTCAGCACTGAAACGCCTTGCCGTGAAACTCTCAAAGATATGTAACGACCTCAGACTGATGGCATCTGGTCCTCGCTGCGGACTCAACGAGATAAATCTGCCACCAATGGCACCGGGCTCTTCAATTATGCCGGGCAAGGTGAACCCAGTCATCCCAGAGGTAGTGAACCAGGTATGCTTCAAGGTCATCGGCAATGACACCACCATATCTTTCGCTGCCGAGGCAGGACAGCTGCAACTCAACGTCATGGAACCAATCATCGTAGAGTCGCTCTTCGAGAGTTTGATATGGCTTAAGAAAGCAATAGAGACACTGACAGACAAGTGTGTACTCGGCATCACGGTGAACAAGGAGCGCAACCTCGCGACGGTGAAAAATTCTATTGGAATCGTCACTGCCCTGAATCCATATTTAGGATATAAGACATCTACAAAAGTTGCCAAGGAGGCACTGGAAACCAACCGTTCCGTATATGACATAGTGCTAGAACAGGGCCTCATGACACAAGAAAAACTGGATGAAGCGCTGAACCCACAGAATATGCTTGCTTCGCAATAGTTTGGGGTAAAGAAACCATATCAAAAAAACTCGCTATCACCGATTGAGTGATAGCAAGTTTTTTTTACTTCTTTCTTAAGTAAGGAATATGGAAGGTCATTCTTCTAAATCACCTACAGATTGAATTCCTTTTTCATTATAATCATTCACACTGTAGTTGAGCAGCTGTGAATGGCATTCAAGATGAGTGACATGCGTGGCAGGAGTTGTATATTTCTTTTTCATGTCGACTAATTGATTAAGGTGGTTCCTAATTTAATGTTAATAGGGTATGACTCGCCCGCCTTCCAGTCTATATTGAGAGGAATGGTTGCTGTTTTGGTTCCGTTACGCTCGTAGCTAATCTCGAGATAGGTGCCCGTAGTACCATCAGCGGCACGCGTCTGCGGAATCATATAGAGATAATTAGAGGATAATTGCTGCGGTGTAGTGGTGACGGTAATGGCAGCATTGGTTAGAGTATAAGGTCTTGAGCCGCTTTGATCGGTCCATGACTTGGAAGAATAATGGTATTTGCCATTGCTATTGACATTCTTAAGAACGATGCTATTGACTGTAAGATCAGCACCGAGATTGGTATGCAGCGTATTCGATATCTGCACAGTGAAGCGAACGGCAGCGCAGGCGTGATCGAAAAGCAGGCTAACATGTCCGCCGGCATCATTGTATGATATCTGCTTATGCTCAGCGACGAGCAGGTCGTGCTGGTTGGCTACGGTCTCCTGAACGGTAAACGACACATAGGGGTTGCCGCTGTTGTAGTTGAAGGTGCCACCTGTGTAGGCATAGAAGTCTATCTTCTGGTCATTGCCCACTCCACCAGGCCAAGTATTGGTACTCCATGTTTCATCAGTTTTCGTGAAATTATACTTATTGTCCTGGTAGTTCATGGAGAAATTACTGAGCGTGGCTGTAGTGGTAGGATCACCAGCGCGAGTTGTTCCTAACACATCGACAATCATGGGTCTGGGTTCTTCCTTCAAGTCATTCTTGTCGTCAGAGGAACATGCCATAAGACCTGTTGCTGCCAGCATCATTATTAAACTTAGATGTTTCATCGATTATATTAAATTATAATGTTAAAATGAAATCTGTTCCTGTTGCAGATTATTGTTCAGTTTGATAGTTTTCAAGATGGTGTATATGCCACCTTTCTCTGCACTGTAGTAGCGTATCTGCGCTGTTTCTTCAGCGTATCTGCTATATACCATTACCTTCCATCCTTCAAAGTATTCCGGATTCGCACTGCCCACACCGCGGCACTCATCACCTACAAACACAGCCAACATGTCGCCCTGATTCTCGTTGAATGGTAAATTCTTCGACAGAATAACTGTTAATGACGTAAAGATAGGGTATTTTGTACTTCCTTCTGATACGTGTAAAGAACTCTGGTAAGTCCTGTCCAGCACGTTGTTAGGAACAAAGGAAGATGTCTTCCTCACACTCAAATGGTGCAATCCGTCGCAGTAATAGCGTAGTTCCATTGGCTGTCCTGCCTCTTCGCCGTTACCAACAACATGCAGAAGGAACTCAACCTTGCCGTCAGAGAGCTTGTTGGGGTAGCTGACTCCACGGCACTCATCGCCCATGAAAACAGCAATTCTGTCGTTATCGGTAGAATATGATGCTATGTCGTTGCTTAGGGTTACAAGCATATTCATGTAGCATTCATACTGCATTACCGATGGCTCCTGCCAGTCCGGCTGGGTGGCATCAGAAGTCCAGTCAATTTTCCATTCCGGCTTTGCCGATAGGGCAAATGTCGAGCCTGTCCACTGAGGCTCGTTCTGCCCCGACTTATCGTCGTCTGAGCAGCCCCACGCCATGGTGAGGACTGCTAGAATCATTATTATCTTAATGTTTTTCATATTCATCTTTTTTTTCATTTAATCAATACTTTGTGACCATCATAAATATATACGCCCTTGCTTACAGGTGCACCGTTCAGTTTCACACCTTGTAGTGTGTACCATCCGTCATGCGGCAATACCGAACCTTCCTGCTGAACGAAGCTGATGCTTGTCGGCATGGCTGGTGAACCTACTATGTCGTTGGTCTTATATGTCATCACATTGTCTGCCGTAGCAATGATTTCACCGTCGCGCTCCAATGCAAATGACAGGGCTGCGTTAGCATCGCCTTCGATAGAGAGGTAGAAGACTGGTTTGTTCTCCTCTTCCTCATCACAGTCGGCTTCTGCCACACCACGAACTTCCGATCCTGCCAGAGCCAGCAGTCTGTCTCCCTTCTGCAATTCTATGCCATCGGCTACAGCTACAAGCGACATATTACCATTATAGGTATTGAACCGTTTAACGTTCTGTTCAGCAAAGTCATAGAAGAATGACGTGTTTGCTTCAAAGTAAGGATATATGAATGACGTTTCGCCAGCATGCTTGCGATACAGCATATATCCCTCACCTGGCTTCATATACTTCAGGTTACCCTTCCACTCCGATGAACCATCGGCTGCCTGGTAGAACATGGCAAACTCATTCTTGCTCTTTACGACGTCACCATCCTCCAGTTCGTCCAGATAATCAGCCAAAGCTGTAGTTACTGGAAGGTTCACGAGCGGTGTATAACCTATACTGTTCCATCCTTGCTTTACGTTGATTGTTCGGTCGCCTTCGGTATTGATGGTACTTCCTATCAGTTCGATAGTCATAGGCTGAGTCACACTGACGCGATAGCTTTCCTTGACAGACAGTATCATTTTGTCCAATGATGCTGTACCCTTGTTGGAAATCCACTGACCAGACTGATACAGCAGTGAAATTTCGTGATTCTTGTCGGTCAGCATGTCACCATCGTGCCACTGGAATCTGCCAAGAAGATTCTTCACATCGCGATAGTCATTGTTTATTAAGTTCAGTGAAATCCAGTTCCATCCCGGTTTCAGGTCAATGTGTTGTATCATCTGGTTGCCAGCTTTCAGTACAAGCGGCTCTTTTGTTGTTCCTACGAAAGCTTCTGGCTGGAATTCCACTGTCTGCGAAGGAGTAAGAACCATTGTCCTACCTGTATCGTAATGCCACAGGCGGAATGTCAGCGGTTTTGACACCATCGAGCTGTCATAGACAGTCAGATAAGCCATGCTCTCAGCCGATGAGGCATTGTAATCAATATTACCTACAGACAAGCAGCGTCCTGTGTTGTCGAATACGCTTACCAAGTCGCGCGAATCCGTCACGATTTCATCGTTGATTTCCACACGTGCAACTATATTCATCGAGAAACGTTTCAGAGCATCATCTACAGCCCATTGCGGTTTCTGTCCTTCCACGATGATGTTCAGTGCCAATGGTTCAGCCAGCCCGTTCTCGTCAGTCAGATAGACAATATTGTCGTATGTTCCGACATTGGCATCCTTGCTGATGGTGAAGGTCAGCGTCTGTTCATTCTGGGCATCGATGATATCAGTAGACTTGTCAACACTGAGCCATCTAGGCAGGTTCTCCACCTGATAGGTGTGTGACTGTCCGCTGTTATTCATGATGTTAACGCTGAAGTTGCTGTCATAATCCCCTACCATTATGGTCTGCGTGAGAGTCTTCTTAGACCAGCGCAGCGGATTGAGGTCGACGAACATGGACACCGTTGCTGGCGAAGCCATGAAGTTACCGTTAAGGTCAGGAATATCGCGAACAGTAGCATAGACAGTGCGCTTGTTGATGCGCTTCTCCAACTCGTCTATATTGACCAAGATGCGGTTGTCACGACCAACGAAACTGAAGTTTAGGTTGTGCAGTTCCTCATAAGCCTGTATCGGAGCACCCATCTCGGTGTCGATGCACTTCATGATGTCGGCGATAGGATTAACGAAGACGCTGTCGCCATCGACGATGTTGCCGTCCATGTCGCACTTCATTACCTTGCTCCGTGCATAAGGCACCAGCACAATTTCGTTATTCGGTTGTCGTTCCTGACGCTCGAAGTCTATATAGGTAATCAGTCCCATCTCGCCGCCACCCAGTGCCTTCTCTGAATAGCGCTTGATGAGCGTTTTTGGCAGTGCCTGCTCGAAGAGAGCAAGGCCGTCAATGTAGCCTGTCAGCGGGTTCTCCTGGTGTACCTTATCGTTCTCCTTACCTTCTTCCTTCCACACCATGTTGCCCAGGTAGAAGTCGCCCGTCATACCACCCAGCGAGTCGGTAGCAAACTGCGCTCTCAGCTCTTGGTCGACATAGATGCTTGCCACGTGGCGCGAACGGTTCACAGTCATAACATAGTGGTGCCAGCGGTTGTCGCTATAATTGTCGCCAAGCACGAACTCCTGACCATAGGAGCGATACTTCAGTTTCGAATCTTTTTCGAAGCCGATGAAGAATTTGTTGATGGCTGCCACATCGGTCTTGCGACCCGAACCGTTGCAGAGCAGTGTACCATGGCCCTTTTCATCAGTCTTGAACCAGAACATCAGCGTGTAGTCCTGATCGGCAGTACGTCTGAAGCACTTTTCAATGAGCTGCAGACCCTTGATTTCCTTCTGCTCGTTCATGTCAAGCTTCAACGACATGCCGTTCGGCTGTGCCCATTCAGTACCATCAAGTTTCAGATGGGCACCCTGAGCCAGGTCGGTAGCATACTCGCCCTTACCCTCATTCATAGGATAGTAATCGACGAGTCCCTTCTCGTAGCCGGTCAGCAGCTGGTCACCGTAGCTATTGAGCAGATTAATGTCCATTGTGCGGTTCCATATTCTACCTTGTATCATGTGACCCGTAAAGAACGAGCGGTTAGAGGCGTCGGACTCGTTGGTAGCACCAAAGATAAGCGAACCATAGCCATTATAGGTCACGCTGTCCAATGACCCCTCTACACTATCAACATAGAGAATCAGCTTCTGCTGGTCGTTGTTCAGCACCAAAGCAACGCGCTTGAAGGTCTTAGTACCGAGCTGAGTGACACCCTCCACTTTCTTGTCGTCCACGACAGCACGCAGACGACGGTCGGCAGTCAGCCACAGCTGCAGTTTTTTGCCGTCACTTCCGTGTGAGAAGATAGGCATCTCCTTGCCCGTATCGTCAGGCTTGACCATCACCTCGACGGTGATGTTCTTGTCGGCAAAGTTGCGACGAGCCTCGCTTTGTGCATATCCTTTGCCGTCGAACTGAAGCGATGGAGCATCCTGCAGCTCAGTTTCGTTGGTCTCCCCCTTCACCTCGAAGTTGGTGTCCTCGCGCAGATAGTTATATTCAATGTCTTCTGAGAAGTTGAAGATGATGTTTTCGCCTGCCCCAAGTACTCCGTCCATAGGGTCAGGAGTGCCGAACAGTTGCGGACGGCGCGTATCCTTGACACCTGAGAGTACCTTCGACTCGTGCGTCAGAAAGGCATTGCCGTTGCGGCAGAACAGCACGGCTCTGAGGTCATAAGCTTTCTCCATGACATAACCCTCACCGAAGAAGCGAGTGGTGATGTTGCCATTCTCAGGAATCATCTCCTTCGTTCCGCTGGCAGCGGCATAGAGTGTAGAGTCGGCATAGTAGCCGCAGAGGTTCGTCCAGTAGTCATCGCCACGCGTCGTCTCCTTATACTGGAACTCGATATGGTCGAAGTTGTGCTGGTTCTTGTCGAAGCCTCCGATGATGACTGGCATATACCAGCCCTTGTCACCGTCCTGCGGAGCATCGCAGTTCATAATCCACTTGTCGCCAGGGGTGGTGATGCTGACTGCTCCTGCTGTCTGCAGGTAGTGTACGTCGAAAGCCACCTCCTGGTATATCATAGCGTCACCCTGCGACAATATACCAATCTTCAGAGAATCGTAGTCGAACTTCTCGCTGGCATATACCTCAAGAGTCTTTTCTGTAACCTGTCCTGGACGGACCTCCACAGTGCGGCCGTCGCCTGTCAGCGGCATGCCGTCAACAAGCATCTTGGCACCGTCAGGATTAGACTTCTCGGACTGGTAGAGATAGAAGTAGTTGTAGGCGGCCTCAGGCTGTTCGCTATCGTTTGTCAGATAGAGTTTGAAGCGTGCAGGCTCGCCGAAAGGCACACCGCTGATGCTCTGTTTGTCCATCTTGATGATAGGATTCTCTATCTTTCTGGTGCGCTCATCGATGACTGTACCGGGATTATAGAATGCCGACTTGCGCTCATCCTCGTAAGGACGACAGGTAGCACCGCCGCGCGTACGATATACGAAGCCGCGAGGATAGCGGTAATCATCCAGTGACATCTCGCGTTTCAGATACTCATAGTTCTCTGCAGCCTGTTCAGTGAAATTGCTACCAACGAACACATCGAACACGTTGCCGTTAGTCACATCGTCCTTAGTGGTCTCTACGCGATAGACGTCAAAGTTAAGGTGACTTCTCTTGTCCATGCTGATGGAGAAGCTTTCCTTGCGCTGATGTGTAGTTGTTTCTGTATGACGAGGTACAACGTTAAAGTCGAATGCAGGAATGAAATTGAAGGACATGAAAACATAACCTGCCTTGACAACTACTTCTTTATTGTCTTTGTCTTGACTTTTTGGCTCATGGCTTCCACCTTGTTCATCACCATTACCTTTTAATATCTTTGACAGGATTTTAGCCACAGTAGGTCCAACCAAGCTGGTCATTTCGGAAAATAAATCCTTTCCCGTACTGTCGAAATAATCAGCTGTGGCGGCTGTCATTGGACTGACGAAAGAAGCGGTATTTGAATAGTTAGTGGTGAACGTCTCTCCATAGTTAACAGACATGCCGCCGTCAACGTCGTAGTTCTTCACCAAGTCGCGTGCCGACAGCTTCTCGCGCTCGTTCTGGGCAATCATCTCAACCCACCTCAACATATTCTCGTGATAGCGGGCTACCTGGTCTGTCTTGTCTCCGCTGTATCCGCTTGGCACTATTGGTTCATACTCCACGCCGAAGTCCAGACTGTCTTTATCTACCTTCGACCAATATACTATCTCGCCAGTAGCGTTAGCACGCTCCACAGCCTGGTCCTTGGTGCCAGTGAACATTAGTGACTGACATTGTGCCAACAGCGATGGAATGATGTGCTTGCGGATATGGCTTTGTGAGTGTATGAAGCTTGATTTCACTACAGGACCATAGGTTACCACCTCGTCGCGAACCAAGTGCAGCACATTGCCCTCACCATCAGTGCCCTGAGCTATCTCCACCATGCGTCCCGACTTCAGCTGACCGCCCATCTGCTGGAATATGCTGTCAGGGATGGCACGAATGGCTGTAGCAGGCTTGACAATGATGTTTTGGTCAAGACCGATATAGAGGTCACCATCGGCACCTACCAGAGTCTTGTCAGTGCTAGTAGAAATGTCCTCGTTAGTGGTCATCGTATATTTGAAGGCGCGGTTGCCGCTGCCTGACCACATCAAGTCAAAGCTTATATCGAAAGTGCTCTTAATATCATTATTCAAACCACCTACAGCACCAGCTCCCATTGGCGCAGCCACCGTACCTATGAAGGTGGCACTTGCAGTTCCATTCGACAACTTGAGAGTGGTTCCTGCCTTCCAGGTCATATCCATTTGGTAGGTATAATCCAGAGTAGAGCCCTTGCTCAGCGTAGCACTTGAGGTACCTCCTGGTGGGTCGCGCAGGATGTCAACCAGCTGCGGTGTAGAGTAATTAAGTATTTCCTTGGCACCCTTCATCTGCTGTATATTAAGAAGGTACGCGCGAAGCGGCTGTGCCTCGTAGTGCGTGCCGTCCATCAGCAGCGTCATCGTCACCGTGCGCAGGGCATCTTTGCCTGTCAGCAGATATGGCACCTGTGCAGCCTCAAGGTTGTAGATAGCCTCGCCCACGCTGTCTAACTCAACAACATCGTGATGTGTTGAACTCAGCATTCCATTGTGTATAGTCACCTCGCCACCCGACAGACGGACGATATCAACGGTGTCACTCTTGATATTGTTGTTATAGTAGTAGCGCTCCGTAGCCGAAATCTTAACAGGATATTTGCGGTCGATGCTGAATACAGGATAGCCGAAGGTATAGTGGGTCTCCAGCGAGTCCTTCTTACCTGCAGGCCAGTTAGGTTTCTTTACTCCGTAGGCGAGGGGCAGTCTGAGTTTGTTACCCTTCACGTCCTTGTAGCTGTAGTATTGGTCGCCGAGGAAGTCGAACTTCTCGTAGCCTATCTGCTTGTAGTCGATAATCACTGGTGAGTGGTAAATGCGGTTGTACTGGGCGTTGTACTCTACAACAACTTTTTTTACCGGCGCTTTCTCGGCATTCTCCCACGAACCCTCGATGGTGTCTGAGTGCAGTGTAAGCGAGTCGGTTAGGTCTATCACATCACCCACCTGTCCGCTCTGGAACAGCGTAGCATAGCCCTTGGCGGTAATCTGCTGAATCTTCCACTTCACAGGCGGCAGCAGCACTTCGTACTCGCCGGTATGAATATCAGGAGTCACCACCATGCGGTTCAGCGTGGTGTGTACCTTGGTCTTGTATTCATACTTTTTGTCGTGGGCCTTGTGAATAAACTCCTCATCGCGTTCCTTCTTGTCTGTATTCTGAACATCCCATACCAGTCGTGAGGCATTGTCACCCTCCAAGGCGAAAACCAACTGCAGGTCGTCACCCAGATTGTTGCATGACAATGAGTTGCCCAAAGGAATAGATCCCTGGTCCTTACCACCTGCCACACGACCGATGAGCTTCACGCGGGTCTCGTCATAGAAGTAGATTCCCGGCATGTCGATAGTAAATGAATATTTAGTCGACGGATTGTCGCCTTCGTGATAGAAGCCGTCCTGAGAGAACACGTGTCCGTCCTTGACGGCCTGGACGCTATGTTCTTTTTGGTCCTTCAGTATGCGGAAGGAGTACTTACCATCGTGGTCAGTCACCACCTTGCCGCTGCCGTTGCGTACCTCGCGCCCATCTACCAGGAACGACACACCCTGCACGGGGATGCTCGTGTCCTTATACCGCACCAATCCCGAGAACTTGATGCTTTCCTTGGCGATAAATGTCACGTCTGTTACGACGTTGCCACCCGGTGTGGTCTTGAAGGTAACAGGCTGCACCTCGCTGAATCCGTTCAGACTGGGGGCAACACTATAGGTCGTCTCTGTGCCACCCACGTAGGGTAGGTCACTGATGCTGAAGAAGCCACTCTCATCGGTGGTAGCCGTATATGGCTGTCCGCCTTCTAACGTGACATTGATTGTTACCCCCGTTACTCCCGTGCCGTCGTCAAAGCGCAGATAACCTTCTACGGTACCGGTCTGCATACAGTTGCCGGCAACGGTCTTGGTATCCTCATGCTTTTTACCCTCACAGTCGTTCACGCCGCGTACATAGTATTTATATTGATGAACAGGACTGGTGGTTTTGTCCTCAAACTGCATCTCCGTCAGGTCACCAGCAATGCGTTCGAACTTACCATCATTGGCATCGCATCGCCATACCTCGTAGTAGTCAACGGGTTCGTCGTCCACGTTAGCCCACGTCAGCAGGACGGAGCTCTGCAACTCGCGAGCCACCAGCGACTTTTTGTCGATGCGACCCGTATTCTCGTGGTAGAACTTGTCATCGGGCACCTGGACGTCTATGGGTATGGTGTCCTTGCCAAGTGCCGTCTTGGCAGCATCGACGAGCAGCGTAATCTGGTAATCGACGCACGAGCGGCTCAACAGCAACTCAGCCTCGCCAGCACGCAACTGGTCGGCGGTGATAGCCGTAATCGTACTGTCCACTGGCTGTTTTTCGCGGTTGTAGGTATTAACCTTGAGCATCATACTGAGACGGTCGTCCCACACATAGCGATGGCTGTCGTCATTGTCCTTATAGATCCATGTCACCTTGGCAAGATGGTCCTCTTGGTTGCTCCAGGCTGCCTTCACGCCCGTGGGTTCCAGCAGAGCAAGCTTATCCAGTGTGGGCTGTACGGTAACCACCGTTGGGTTCTTGGCAGCATCCAATCCCCATAGCTGCTGGGCAGTAGCACGCACTACCCAATAGCCCACCTGTGCTGTACCCGTCGTCAAGTCTATCTGCTCAGCCACAAGGGTACTCATCAGCGTGGAGTCCTTATATTCGTAATTCGTCACCTCATTCTCAATCATCACACTACCGATAGATGCCGCGTCTTCCAACTTGCCCGTCAGCGAGCGCAGCACCACGAACTGATCGCCGTCCATGATGTCGTTATAATCTGCATCCTTGGTCTCCCACTGCAGGCGCACGGCGCCTGCATCCGTCAGACTCTGTTTTGAGTGGGTCAGCACGTCGCACTTTAGGTTGCGCGGATTGTGCATCACGGCGTCGCTCTTAGCATCAAAGGTGTAGAAGATGATGTCGGGTGTCAGCTTGACAATCATCCGCAGGTCGCGGTGAGCCTCGGTCGCCGGCAGCAGCAGGAAGCCCGAATAGCTATTGTCGGGCAGCGTCAGCCGCGGCAAGTCTTTCCGGTTGCCGTTCTCGTCGGTGTACCAAGCGTCAATCCAATTCACCTCTTGGTCGCACGTGAAAGGAATCTTCAGCATGCCTTCCTCGCCGGCTTCCGTACCAGGCACGATGTCGTAGCATTCAAAAGTAGGATTATTAGTATAAACAGGCACCGCATTAGCGTCAACAAACTGCCATGAATTGGCCTTGTTTTCATTCATTTTATTCACCAAAGATGCCTGATCAGTGAAATTTTTATGGTCTCCACACTCGCCCCAGTTATGAGCGGTGTAAACGCAAGGATGGTCTTGGCCTCCTCAGGCATCTCCTCCATAATAGCATATACTATAATGGTCTATATTATCCTTGGAGCCATTCTCATAGAGGCGGCGAACATCGTATGAGGCACCTTTTTCACCCCATCCGACGAAGGCACCTGCATATTTATCTTTATCGCTTTTTTTGTTGGAGTAGATGATTTTGCCATCAAACAGACAGTCGCTCATCACAATCGAGTTCTTGCGCGCATGTCCTATGAAGCCGCCGAGAATTTCACCCGTATCATCTTTGTTGTCACGGCCTTCTACGGTAACAGAAACCCACACCCTCTCGATGGTGACCTGACGATCGTTCGGAACTTCTCCAACCGTACCCACCAGTCCCGACGAGTGCTTTCCGCCCAATACACTACCCGTGACGTGCAAGTTGCAAATAGTGGCGTTGGTTACATAGGAGAATGGCGATATGTAAAAAAAATTGTTGGGATCTTCAAGATTTACATTCAGCGTATGACCATTACCGTTGAATATTCCCCGGAAAGGTTCATCAACACTTAGTCCCACCCAATCGGTCACCGTAAAGTCGGCATCCATGATGGCGTTTACTTCACTCTTGCCGGCGGCAGCATCACGTACCAGTTGCCTGAAGCGTCCCCAGTCTTCTGTACTACGCAACACATGGTAACTCACTCCGTCGATGGTGACGATTTCATCATTCGAATCGTCAGCCCATACCTGCATCGGCAATCCAGCCATCAGAACCGGTAAAAATAAAAACATCAGAACAGACCTCTCAATCTGCTTCCACAAGTTGTGTTTCTCCACACATACTTGTTCATTTCGTTTTGTTTTCATAGGTTATTATTAGGGTTTAATAATTAATTATTGATAATTTGAAAATTTGCGCGTAAAAATACGGCAAAAATAACATGTTACCAACATTTTTTATATTTTTTTAGCTTAGCACCTGGGAAAAAGTCCGATTTCACCACTGAAAAACACTCTTAGAGATACTCAACTCGTCCGGGGAAATCGGGAAACACCTCTATGTAATTCGTACAGGAAATGGATGTGGAAGGTGAAAGGAAACGATTATAGCAGCTACAATCATTCCCACTCCATAAGTATCTTATCCACATATTTTGAATTAAGGACAGGACTACACAATTTTTATTTGTTAAAATATTTAAAAACAGGCTCCAGAGGGTGAGCACCCCCTGAGATCCCCCTGAGATCCCCCCGAGCACCCCCTGAGATCTCCCCGAGATGTCAGAAAATATTCAGCAGGAAACAATTTCTTTCTAAACGAACTAAATAAACATTAACATTGATGATGCTTAAAATATGTTTATTTTATTGCAGAACGGATTTTTTAACGTACCTTTGCACGAAAATATGGGCTTTTGTGCATTTATCCTGATTGTTTATGCGACAAGGGCGTGAAATAGAAAGAGATAGTAACATCATCATAAAGAGTTAAATATGAGTTTAAAAATTATCGTACTCGCAAAGCAGGTACCAGACACAAGAAATGTGGGACCTGATGCGATGACTCCCGAAGGGACTGTGAACCGTGCGGCTCTGCCTGCTGTGTTCAATCCTGAGGACTTGAATGCATTGGAACAGGCGCTTCGCCTGAAGGAGCAGAATCCTGGCTCTACTATCACAATGCTCACAATGGGTCTGCCAAAGGCAGCTGAAGTATTGAAAGAAGGTATCTATCGCGGTGCAGATGAGGGTATTCTCATTTCTGACCGTCCACTTGGTGGTGCTGACACTCTGGCTACGAGTTACACTTTGGCTCAGGCTATCAAGAAGGTTGGCAAGTTCGACATCATCCTCTGCGGTCGTCAGGCTATCGACGGTGATACTGCACAGGTAGGTCCACAGGTGGCAGAAAAGCTGGGACTCACTCAGATTACTTATGCTGAGGAGATTCTGGAGTGCACTAAGGACAAGATTGTCGTAAAGCGCCACATCGACGGAGGCGTGGAGACCGTTCAGGGTCCGATGCCAATTCTCGTAACTGTAAACGGAAGTGCTGCTCCTTGCCGCACTCGCAACGTGAAGCGCGTATGGGCAAACAAGAACCGCGAGTTCACTACTTGGGGTGCTGCCGACATCGATGCTGACCCAATGCAGATTGGTAAGGCTGGTAGTCCGACGAACGTGAAGGCTGTAAAGAGCATCGTGTTCAAGGCTAAGGAAAACAAGACTCTCACATCGAGCGATGCCGACATCGAGAGCCTCATCGTAGAATTAATGGAATCAAACACTATCGGATAATGAATAATGTATTTGTATATTGTGAACTTGAAGGCAACAAGGTTGCTGACGTAAGTTTGGAGCTCTGCACCAAGGGTCGCAAACTGGCTAATCAGCTTGGTGTGCAGCTGGAGGCTGTCCTCGTGGGCACTGGTCTCGATGGTGTTGAAAAACAAGTAATCCCTTACGGCGTAGATAAGGCACACGTGTTCGACGCTGAAGGTCTGTTCCCTTACACTTCCCTGCCCCACACAAGTGCTGTAGTGAACCTCTTCAAGGAGGAGCAGCCACAGATCTGTCTGATGGGTGCAACAGTAATCGGTCGCGACCTCGGTCCACGCGTTTCTTCTGCTCTCCACTCAGGTCTGACTGCCGACTGTACTCAGCTGGAAATCGGTTCGTTCGACATGAAGGTGAAGGACGCTGAGGGCAATATGGTTGACAAGCACTATGAAGATCAGCTCTACCAGATTCGTCCTGCATTCGGAGGTAGCATCATCGCTACTATCGTAAACCCGGAACACCGTCCACAGATGGCTACAGTTCGCGATGGTGTGATGAAGAAGGAAATCCTCGACCAGAACTATAAGGGCGAAGTGGTAAAGCACGATGTAGCTAAGTATATCCCAACTACAGACTATGTAGTAAAGGTGCTTGACCGCCACGTAGAGAAGGCAAAGCACAATTTGAAGGGTGCTCCAATCATCGTAGCCGGCGGTTATGGTGTAGGCGGACCGGAAGGTTTCGACCTGTTGTTCGACCTCGCTAAGGAACTCCACGCAGAAGTAGGTGCAAGCCGTGCTGCTGTCGATGCAGGCTGGATTGACCACGACCGTCAGATTGGTCAGACTGGTGTCACAGTTCGTCCAAAGGTATATATCGCCTGCGGTATCTCCGGAGCCATCCAGCACATTGCCGGTATGAAGGAGTCTGGCATCATCATCTCTATCAACAACGACGAGAATGCTCCAATCAATCAGATTGCTGACTATATCATCAACGGAACAGTCGAGGAAGTTGTTCCAAAACTTATTAAGTATTATAAGAAAAACTCGAAGTAAACTATGGCAAATTCCTATACAGACGTTCCTGAGATAAAATTCCACATGGAACACCCTTTGATGAAACGCATCGTTGAGTTGAAGGAAAGAAACTACGCTGACTATGGTCAGTACGACTACGCTCCAAAGGACTACGAGGACGCATTGGACAACTACGATCGTCTGCTCGAAATCACTGGCGACATCAACGCCAACATCATCGGTCCTAACTCTGAAGACGTAGATGCTGAGGGTCCTCACTGCGAAAACGGACGAGTTCGCTACGCATCAAAGACTTACGAAAACCTCGACGCTACAAACAAGGCAGGACTCTGCGGTATGACTATGCCACGCCGCTACGGTGGTCTGAACCTGCCTAACACAGTTTATACTGCTGCCAACGAAATCATCGCTGAAGGTGATGCTGGTTTCGAAAACATCTGGTCGCTTCAGGACTGTATCGAAACTCTCTATGAGTTTGGCGACGAAGACCAGCGCAAGCGCTACATCCCACGCGTATGTGCAGGAGAAACAATGTCTATGGACCTTACAGAACCGGATGCAGGTTCCGACCTCCAGTCTGTAATGCTCAAGGCTACATTCGACGAGAAGGAGAACTGCTGGCGCCTGAACGGTGTGAAGCGTTTCATCACTAACGGTGACTCAGACATCCACCTCGTACTGGCTCGTTCAGTAGAAGGCACTCGCGACGGACGCGGACTCTCTATGTTCATCTACGACAAGCGCAACGGTGGTGTAGATGTGCGCCGTATCGAGAACAAACTCGGTATCCACGGAAGTCCTACTTGCGAACTCGTTTACCGTAATGCTAAGGCAGAACTCTGCGGAAGCGAGAAACTCGGTCTTATCAAGTACGTAATGGGCTTGATGAATGGTGCCCGTCTTGGTATCGCAAGTCAGTCAGTAGGTGCTGAGCAGGCTGCATACGAAGAGGCTCTGAACTACGCTCGCGACCGTAAGCAGTTCGGTAAGGAAATCATCAACTTCCCAGCCGTATATGATATGATTGCACGCATCAAGGCTAAACTCGATGCTGGTCGTTCACTCCTCTATATGACTGCACGCTACGTAGATATCTACAAGGCTCTCGACGACATCAGCAAGGAGCGCAAGCTCACTCCAGAAGAGCGCGACGAATACAAGAAGTACAGCAAGATGGCAGACGCATTCACTCCACTGGCTAAGGGTATGAACTCTGAGTTTGCCAACGAAAGTGCTTACGACTCTATCCAGGTTCACGGCGGTTCTGGTTTCATGCTCGAATACAAGTGTCAGCGAGTATATCGCGATGCTCGTATCATGTCAATCTACGAGGGTACTACTCAGCTCCAGACCGTAGCAGCAATCCGTTACATCACAAGCGGATTCTACGACGGAGTAATCAAGGAATACGAAGCTGAGCCAGTAGCTCCAGAATACCAAAGCTATGCTACTCGCATCAAGGATATGGCAGACAAACTCCAGTCCTGCATTGCAAAGGTGAAGGAAGCAGAAAATCAGGATTTGCTCGACCTCTGCGCTCGCAAACTCTACGAGATGACAGCTTACGTAATCATGTGTCACCTCCTGCTTCAGGACACTCAGCGCGCTCCAGAACTCTTCTGCAAGTCGCTCGTAGTATTCATGAACTACGCAGAAAGCGAAGTAGCTAAGCACTTCAACTACGTAAACAAGCTCGATGCTTCACAGCTCGAAGCTTACCAGCAGGCATAATCGCTTACACATTATATATAAAAGGTGCACGTCTCAACGATGTGCACCTTTTGTCTTTTTATTCATATTTCTTATCTGAGTGCGTTCTGCAAACGGTTGCCTTCGTTATTCAAGTATTGTGTAAGGCATTTTGCTATCTCAGGATAGTAATCGTTTAGAGTCTTATACTTATCACGTTGAGCAGCATATGTTCGCAGACAAGTAACGAGTTCTGGCATCCATTGGAAACCTTTGTGCCATACTTCTTCTAACATGAAGTACACAGTGCCTCTGCTGACGAGATTATAGTCTTTCAAATAAATATATACAGCAGCACGGACGATGCTCTCGTTTATTACAATTTCCCAATTGTTGTATGCCTGACGTTCCATTGCCGGTTGAGAGAATTGAAACAACTTTGTACCAACTTTCTCCATCATTGCATGGTTTGCTGCATTATCAAGCAAAGGATTGACGAAACTATGGTTGAACTCATGTATAAGCAGTGTTGCATCCCAAGTGGTTCTGTTAATCCAATAACCCATGATAGCGAATGATTCTTTGGGCTTTCCTTCCAATTGGCGATGAACTCCATTATTATTGTCTCCGTAAGTGAAACCGATAATTACATGAAACTGTTCGCTCGCTTCCGTTCCGTAGAATTGATTATACCAGTCCTGATGGAACATTGACATGATGTTTGTCTCAAAGTCCTTAATACCCTCATCGTAGAATGAACTATGTTGTTCGAAGAACTTGTGAAAGCGTGTGTCGCTATAGAATTTATTCAGCAACGTGATAAACTCGTCAAGATTCACATTCTGCCAACCATTATTCAACTCAGCCCTGTCGCCAATCAGCTTAACTTTCCCCTTTGCTATTTCAAGGTGCACCGCCATATTCATTACTTTTTCGTATCCTATGCCGTACTTTGCACGTATATCCCTGTAATATGGGATAATCGGATGCTGCTTGTATGGATTAAACCACTCTTCTGTATCCTTAGTGTACTGTCCTGCAAGGTCTTTGCAGTATTCCTCAAATCCTGCCGTACGCGAGAGAATACTCATCAGTTCGACTGCCTCCGACACCTCGACTTTGATTTGTGCCTGACACATCATAGAAGTGAGAGTCAGTAAAAATAGGATAATGTTTTTCTTTTTCATCTTACTCAGTATTTTTCATTGTTATTGATTTTCGTTGCAAATATACAAGCATTTATTATTTCGACAAAACCGCTCTTGAATTTTGACACTGCAAAGATACGACACAGAGAGTGCGGTTTCCAAAAATCGACATTCGATTTGGGGCGATTTTCAACATCAATTCATGCGTTTTTCAGCAGAAGCCCATTCATCACATACTACATTTTGTCACAATGTAACATTGTCACATTATAACATTAAGGTGGTGACGAATGTGGAGGATTAGGGTTTAGAATATATATATAATAATATATATTATTATATATATATTCTAACCTCCACTTTGCAGTATTGAAAGATGCTTAATGTTACAAAGTGACAAAGTGGCAAAGTGACATATGCGCTATCAAACTGAAGAAAAAATTTGCGCGCTAACTAAAGAAATTTTTCTCGTTAGTTAGACAAAAAAAAGAATTAACGATTAAAGTTCATAGTTAGAGGCAGTGTCGCGATTTGCGACACTGCCTGACTAAAAAATAATGCTGAAAACAAAGGGGTGAAGGAATCGTCCACCCCTTTAGTAATAAGCGTGCAGAGAAAGAAGATAAAACCACATACCTGATTCAGGTATCTGCTTTTTGCTACACTCATAAAGTACAGCTGCATATGGGATAGAACCAGTGCCCTGAATTGGGGCACCGGTTTATTATACCTATAATGTGGAATTAGTCGATTTTGTATTTAAACAGACGGGGGAGGTTACAACCGACGAAGTTGCCAAGGACTATGATTACATAGCGAGGGAGGTACTCGTTGCGCAGTTCAGACGAGGTCATCATCATGTAGAAGGGCATGAACATCGTGAAGAAGGCTAATGGGCAAACTGTAAAAGTCTTGGTCAAATAAGGAATAGCACTTTTATATCATACAATTTACTCGCATCGGGAATTATCCCGGTGCGAGTGCTGTATATGTAAAATATATCCAATTATTTTGTATTATGTTCACCTTGCACTATAGTTGAATACGTCGAATATACTCCCGCTCGGAAGAGCAAAAATAAAAAATTCTTTTTTCTTTTTGTTCTTCTCTCACTTAACCGTATAGTTGACTACGTCGAATATACTATCGTTCGGAAGAGCAAAAATGAAAAAATTCTTTTTTTTCTTTTTGTTCTTCTCTCACTTAACCGTATATTTGCAAAAATATAAGAGTATGGAGCAAATGACAAGATTAAATCCTGCACAATATGAAGTGCTGAATATGCTCTCCTGTATTGATAAGGAGGAAGATGTTACAGCATTGAGAACGCTGATTGTACAGTTCCTGAACAATAGATTGCAGAAGGAGATTGATAGTCTGTGGGATAACGGAACTCTCACAGAAGAAACTGTTTCTGCATGGAGTCACGAACACATGCGTACACCATACAAAAGATAATGTATGACACGATACGTTGTTCTTGATACAAATTGTTTGCTGCAATCACTCTCTCGTAGAAGTCAGTACTACAAGGTGTGGAATGACTTTGTGGAAGGGAGGTATGTCTTGTGTGTATCAAATGAGATACTTGAAGAGTACGAGGAGATTATTGCTTCACACATGTCGCCTCTTGCTGCGAGACTGGCGGTGGAGACAATTCTCCGTGCAAACAATGTAATCAGGGTTGATGCGCAATTCCATTTCAATCTCATTACATCAGATATTGATGATAACAAATTTGTGGATTGTGCTATCGTCGCTAATGCAGACTACATTGTATCGGAGGATAGTCATTTCAATATCTTGAAATCCATATCTTTTCCGCATGTTGAAGTAAAAAGGTTGCATTATTTCTTTGAGGAGCTATCCCTTTTTGATAATTAAAATCCATCTCATCTTTAAAGAATAATTCACTCGCATCGGGAAACTGTCCTGGTGCGAGTGCAGTATATTGGGGAAAGTATATCTTTTTAATAGATGAAACCAAACATCCAAAGTGGGATCTGATTTTCGTAAGCATATTCTATTTCGTCTTTGACAATGAAGCCAAAGCCTGGGGCAACGGATGATATCTGACGCTGACCTTTACGCCTACCTCCGACTTCGAATGTGTAATCTCCTATTGTAAAGTCGGACACTTTGGAGGACGTAATAAACTCAGAAACCCGCATCCAGGCAAAGAAGATAGTTTCGCGAAGGGTGCCCTCGTTGGGAGTTGTCTCACTTAAGGCATATGAAATATTCGGATTGTTCAGATAGACCTTCTCAACTTTTTCCAAGAGTTTGATTCCATCGGCTTTCTCTCTAAGAAGGTTGATGAGTTCTGACTTTTCCAAATATTCGATATAAGAAGGAAGGGTATTACGACTTATATTAAGGTCGCGCTCCAACTTTGAGTAGTTGGGCTTAAAAGGCACACTCTGAGCAAGGATATATAGAAGCTTTTTCAGTTTAGAGGCAGAGGTGGTATTCATCTCGGCATAGGTGGGTATATCTTCTTCAATCATCCTTTGCACAACGCTTCTGAGTCGTATCGTGTATCCAGGTTCTTTAAAGAATGGATAGTATCCTTGGCGCATATAGTCATTGAACAAAGCAAGAGGACGAGCGTCAGGAGGTAGTGTAACCTTGCCCTGGAGAATATCCGCAAGAGTATAAACTGGCAGATTCCACCCCATACGCATATTAAGATATTCTCGGAACGAAAGTCCTGGCATTCTATATTCCACCTTACGACGACTCAAGTCTCCACCACCCTTATTCAGATCAAGTATTGATGAGCCTGTATATATAACTTGTAAAGTAGGAAGTTGATCGTAAATATTCTTTATTTCTGTTGACCATCCCTTGTACTTATGAATTTCATCTATATACAGATGCTTTCCTCCAATTTGGTAAAACTTCCATGCTAAGTCTATTAATCTGTGATTGGAGAAATACAGATCGTCAGCCATTACAAATAAAGATTCATCTTGCTGACCAGAAAGCAGAATGTGCTGGAGCAACATAGTTGTCTTACCCACACCACGCGAACCTAATATCGCTATCAAACGGCTATCCCATTCCACTTGGTCATGAATGAAACGTACGTGAGAAGGGTCTGTTAACGAAAGAAGGGTTCGGTATGTTCGCTGTAATGTTTCCATATTTATTCTTTTGGGGTCAAAAGTACAGAGTTTTATCAAATTGCACAACTAATTTAGCAGTTTTCTTTAAAAATTGCACAAAAGGGCATGCAAAAATGGGCATAACTCGCATATTTTTCAATTTTCATAATTCAAGAAGTCTATTTATTCTAAAATAAAAGGTGCATATCTATAAGACGTGCACCTTTACTTATTTTGACAATGTATTATTAGTCGATTTTGTATTTAAACAGACGGGGGAGGTTGCAACCGACGAAGTTGCCAAGGACTATGATTACGTAGCGAGGGAGGTACTCGTTACGCAGTTCGGACGAAGTCATCATCATGTAGAAGGCATCGGCTATGGAGTGGTAGAAGCCAAGAAGGATGAAGAGAGGAATGCCGAAGAGGATGAGCAGGAGGTTCTTGTCGCGCCCACCTTGCACGATTATCGTCATGATGAGTCCACAACCTATTGCATTGGTGAAACAATGGAGGAAGTCGGTTGAGAGACGATTCTGGATGATTGGTGTGCCATCGATTACGCCGGGGTTGAACATAAGACTCAGCAGAATACAGCCTACGATATTGCCAAGAAGAATTACTGTCATCTTCTTGTATTCCTGCCATCTTTTGAGGTCGATAAAGCCTGCGGTGCCAGTGTAGAGAGGCAGTTTGAAGTGAACCACCACGAGGAGTCCGAAGGCAAACATACAGGCGCCCACTACCCCACCGAGTTTAATGAAAATAGCTCCACCAAGACCGATACATGCACCAGCCAGGATGCTACGGATAAATACGTCTTTCATAATTCCTATTATTTGTGGCGAAAGATACGACATTTATTATTATGTATCAGTATTATCTGCTGTATTTTTAAAAAAAAGCTACCATCGCAAAGGTGCAACGGTAGCTTTTCTCTATAAGATTGTTTTAAATTAGTCGATTTCTTCATCTGGTTCGTAACCACCCATCTCACGGATAGCGTTCTTCAGCATTGTGTACTGCTGGAAGAGGTGGTTAACTGGTTCCTCACCCTTAGTGTAGTCGTGCATAGGAGCCTTGAGGAAGAATGAGAGGAAGCGCTGAGTGCCGCACTTGCCTGCACGAGCTGCAAGGTCAGAAAGCAGACAGAGGTCGAGAAGCACTGGAGCTGCGAGGATAGAGTCGCGGCAGAGGAAGTTGATCTTAATCTGCATTGGGTAACCCATCCAACCGAAGATGTCGATGTTGTCCCAGCTTTCCTTGCTGTCGTTGCGTGGAGGATAGTAGTTGATACGTACCTTGTGGTAGTAGTCTGTGTAGAGGTCTGGCTGCTTGTCAGCTGTCAGGATGCTCTCAAGAGTAGAGAGTTTGCTGACCTCCTTAGTACGGAAGTTAGCTGGCTCGTCGAGTACAAGTCCGTCGCGGTTTCCGAGGATGTTTGTAGAGAACCAACCTGTGAGACCGAGGCAGCGAGTGCCGATGATTGGAGCGAAACCAGACTTAACAAGTGTCTGACCAGTCTTGAAGTCCTTACCTGCGATTGGCACACAAAGCTTTTCAGACATTTCCCACATAGCAGGGATGTCAACAGTTGTGTTAGGAGCACCCATTACGAATGGAGCGCCTTCAGCAAGAGCTGCATAAGCATAACACATAGAAGGAGCGACGTTAACTGTATCGTTTGCCTTCATAGCTGCCTCAAGGTGAGCCAGTGTGTCGTGAACCTGCATGTTAGGAGCTACATAGATTTCTGTAGAAGCAGCCCAAGCAACAACAATACGAGAACAGCCGTTGTCTGCCTTGAACTTACGGATGTCAGCACGAAGCTGCTCAACCATATCCCAACGATCCTTGCACTTCTTCACGTTGTCGCCATCAAGACGCTTTGCGAAGTTCTTGTCGAATGCAGCTGGCATTGGAACAATCTTCTCGAGTTCATCCTTTACAGGAAGGATATCCTTCTCCTGAAGTACCTGTGCATACATAGCACTCTGGAAAGCATTTGCTGGATAAACATCCCATGCACCAAAGACAACATCACTAAGTTGTGCCATTGGAACGATTTCTGAATATGAGAGGTATTTCTTATTTGCTCCCTTACCGACACGAATCTTATCCATCTGTGTCATTGAGCCGACAGGTTTTGCAAGACCCTTACGAGCCATGAGCACACCGGTCATAAATGTAGAAGTTACTGCACCAAGTCCAACGACCATGATGCCAAGTTTGCCATCAGCTGGCTTTACATTTTGGTTGTTCATTATTCTTTCTTTTAAAACTTATAGAATTATAATTGCCGCAAAGTTAGCGAAAATTTATCACGAAATATGTTTTAACACCCGTTTTTTTAATCTATTATAACATCTTTAATAATTATTGTCTTTATTATGCCAGAATAGACCGCTATTTTAACAAATAGTGACTTTCCACTATTTCTTTTTCTTCCAATATTTTTCAAGAGCTTTAGCTTCTTTCACAGTAAGCGGAGCTACGGCACCATGTTTCTGCTCTGAGAAGTTTGCACGTTTCATAGGACTACCCTCGCCATCGAAGTAACCTATCATTGTAAAGTTGCGGAAATCTGTTGTTTCAACGAAACCAAAGTTATGAGGACGGCGGCTGTAATTGTCGAACATCACTACCCACTTGTCCTGACCAAGTCGTTTCCAACAGTTTGGTGCTTCATGACCCTGGCGCTCACCGTCATCATAGAGATTATCGAGTGTGTAAGGGCCTGTTATCGAAGGACTGGTGGCATGTTTTACGGTGGCACCCTTTTCGTGACTCACATAGAAAAGATGATATGTATCACCTACTTTTATTATATCGGAGTCGATAACTGTATAGCGAGGCACGCCGTTTTCATTCATCGGAGCTTCGAAAAGCAGTTTAGGTTCACTTATCATCTGAGTGAAATCATCATTCATGTACACATAATATATGAGGTTAACACCCGACTTCATACGTGTGGTAAAGTGCACGAGCAGATGTCCTGCCTCGTAGTCGTAAACTGTCTCTGGAGCCCATACACAACCTACTTCGCTCCAAGGCACAGGATTGCCGTGAATATCAGTAACACCAGTCGGACAGGTAAGCTTGGAGAAATCGAGGTTGGTACGTGTCCAATGAATAAGGTCGAACGATTTCATGAGAACTAAGCCTCTATTGTTTCCCCATCCATATTTTTTTCCATCACGCTCCCACTCGGTGGTTCGATACGCAGGAGCATCTTTGTATCCTGCTCTGTCTGCAGCTTGGCGCTGAGCAAATATATTCAGGTCAGTCATTGCCAGATAAAATCCGCCATCAGGACCACGAAAGATGTGTGGGTCACGAATTCCATGCTGCTCAGAAATGGAGTCGCCTGCTATCACAGGACGATCATTGTTGAGGGATGTCCAGTTATAACTATCATAACTGAGAGCCATATGAAGTCCGTGGTCGCAGTCTTTATGATACACCATAATATAAGCACCCATTTCTGCCTCAGTAGGTACTTTGGGTTCCGCCTTCTGTTTTGCAGAGAGAGACAATGACATGATAGTCATGAGTAGAAAAGAAATTTTCTTCATAATCAAAATATGTTTAGAGTATTAGTTTTTCAATCACGTTTTTTCTAAATGTTTCGCAAATATAGGGAAATATCTTTACCTTTGTACGATTTTTGGAATTATTTAATTAAACATATGCGATTAACCATAAAAATAGGTAGCAACGTGCTGACCAGAGCGGACGGTTCACTTGACATCACCCGCATGTCAGCACTGGTGGATCAGATAGCACAGCTAAGAGCTGAAGGACATGAAATAATCATCGTCACATCCGGAGCAGTAGCTAGTGGACGTTCTGAGTTGAAACACATTACCAGCGACCTGGACAGCGTGGATAAACGACAACTATTCTCAGCAGTAGGACAGGCAAAACTGATAAACCGCTACGTCAATCTGTTTCGTGACTATGGAATCAAGGTAGGACAGGTGCTCACTACCAAAGAACATTTTAGCGACAGCGAACACAGAAAGAATCAGGAAAACTGCATCCGCGTCATGCTGGAGAACGAGGTTATACCTATAGTAAACGAAAACGACACTATATCTATTACAGAGTTGATGTTTACTGATAATGACGAGTTATCAGGACTCATAGCACAGATGACAAAATCGGACACGCTTATCATCCTGAGCAACATAGATGGCATTTACGACGGTGACCCTAACGACAAAAATTCGAAGGTCATCAGAACGATTGAACCAGGGCGTGACATCAGCGAATACATACAAACGGCGAAGTCATCGGCAGGTAGAGGCGGAATGCAGTCGAAGTCATCGGTTGCAGAAAGAACAGCAAAAGCCGGCATAAACGTCGTAATTGCCAACGGAAAGAAAGACAACATTCTCATCAGTCTGATGAATAACAGAGCTAACACTATTTGCACAGAATTCGTATGCTGACACTACAAGATACTTTTCAATCAGTAAAGGATGCTTCGCTCGACCTAGCACTGATTGACAATGACACTATTAACAAGGTCCTCAACAGTGTAGCTGATGCTGCGTTGCAGAAAACAGACGACATCCTGGCTGCCAACAAATTGGATTTAGCACGTATGGACGAAGCAAATCCTATGTACGATCGTCTTAAATTAACAAAAGAACGCATCGAGGGAATTGCTGCCGACACAAGAAAGGTAAGTACTTTGCCATCGCCATTGGGACGAATTCTGAAACAGCACACTCTGCCTAACGGATTGGAACTGACTCGTATCTCTGTACCATTCGGAGTTATCGGTATAGTTTACGAAGCACGTCCAAACGTAACTTTCGACGTATTCGCACTTTGTCTGAAGTCAGGCAATGCCTGCATCCTAAAAGGAGGAAAAGACGCAGACGACTCGAATAGGGCTATAGTCGATATTATTAAAAATGTGTTGCGCGAATATAACATCAACGAACACATTATAGAATTGCTTCCTGCCACACACGAGGCGACAGGTGCCCTGCTACATGCAAACGGTTTTGTCGACTTGGTTATCCCTCGCGGCAGCAAACGTCTCATCGATTTCGTAAGACAGGAAGCCACCGTACCTGTGATAGAAACTGGAGCTGGAGTGTGCCATGCATATTTTGACAAATCAGGTGACCTGGATAAGGGAGCAAAAATTATCAACAACGCAAAAACCCGACGAGTAAGCGTCTGCAACGCTCTCGATTGCACCATTATCCACAAAGACCGACTAAGCGACCTGCCCCGGTTGTGTGCACCATTAATAAAGTCGAATGTACTTATTTATGCCGACGAACCAGCATTGGCTGCTCTGCAAGGACACTACCCTTCTGACTTACTGAAACCTGCTACAGAAACGACATACGGCACAGAATTTCAGGCGTACACAATGGCGATAAAGACCGTAAGTTCACTGAACGAGGCTTTGGCTCACATCAGAAAGAACGGTTCCGGTCATTCAGAATGCATCATTGCCGAAGACAAAGAAACAACTGAAAAATTCCTGAAAGCAGTAGATGCCGCATGCGTATATCACAATGCACCAACGAGTTTTACAGACGGAGCTCAGTTCGGTCTTGGAGCAGAAATAGGCATATCAACTCAAAAACTACATGCCCGCGGACCGATGGCTCTTGAAGAAATCACTACATACAAGTGGATTATCAGAGGAAATGGTCAGGTTCGCCCCAAATAAGACCACTATAGTTCTACGAAAATACCTCGTGGAGAACCTGTAACGATTTCAGTTCAGGAAACGAGGGAAGATGAATGCGATAGAAAGTATTGAGAACTTCAACAATACGACGACGTTGGGACGAAGAGAATTTAAACAGATGAGCTGTTGAATAGTTCATTCGAAACAGAAGGGGCAAAAACATTGCCTCTTCTCCTTTTATATAATTATAATGAAGAGGCGGAGCAGCCTGATAGGTACCCGATACTAAATCAAAGTACTCCGATGGAGATTCGAAATTTGGATATATTCCCAAAAAGCGCGACAAATGCATAAGAAAAACAAGATGAAAATTGGCTATAGCAGAAGGAAAACGTGCCTCATCAAACCACTGAAGTGAATGTTCAATATAATGATAAAGCGGTTCGTTTCGCTTCTCCTCACGCAATGCAGCAGAAAGAAATTCAGCAAGAAAAAGTATGATTGTCGTTTTTACAGGAGAATAAGGGACATTGGTATATTTATAATAAAAATGCACATCGGAAGGTCGCGGCAGACGGGCAACCGGACGAATGTCCGCTTGAAACTCAATCATCGAAAGAGGTTGCCAGAAAGCTAAAGAGGATAAGGCACGATGATTACGCGACTGTTTAGTCACCAACGACAGGTACCCATAAGAAGACGTAAAAACATCAACTATCTGAGACGTATCGTTGTAACGTACAGAACGAAGCGCTATTCCACGTATTGATTCCATAGTACAAAGATAACACCCATGAAAGAAAAAATAAAAAATATTAGGCATTTATTTTGTACTTTACGTACTTATTCCTACCTTTGCACCCGCAAATTAGCAGCAGATGCTATTTTGCTTTGACAGAAATGTCGTAGGCTGGTCCCTTCGTCTATCGGTTAGGACGAGAGATTTTCATTCTCTAAAGAGGAGTTCGACTCTCCTAGGGACTACCAAATAAGGGCAGAAACGCAAGTCGAGCCCTTAATTTTTGGAGAAGGGTGCGAGGTCATAAGCCATACCACATCGAACTCCACAAAACATTTTATTAACAATTAAAATCAAAAAGAAATGGCAAATCACAAATCATGTCTGAAGAGAATTCGTCAGAATGAAAAGCGCAGAGCACACAACCGCTACTACGCAAAGACAATGCGCACAGCCCTGAAGAACTTCCGCAACACTAAGTCTAAGGCTGAAGCAGAGAAGCAGTTCCCAACACTCCAGAAGATGCTCGATAAACTGGCTAAGCAGAATATCATTCACTGGAAGAAGGCTGCAAACTTGAAGTCTGGTGCTGCAAAACTTATTGCTAAAATGGCATAAGAAGACTTTTTCAGTTTACAAAAAACAATAGAGTGAGTCAACAATCATGTTGCTCACTTTTTTTATGCATAAAAACTCCAAAAAACGCTTATAAAAACATAGTTTTTATAGTTGACTTTTCAGTTATTTTTACTATCTTTGCACCATAAGATTCACAAGAAAACAAACATGGACGAGAATTTAGAAAAAACAGAAAATTATTCAGCCAGTAACATCACTGTCCTGGAGGGTTTGGAGGCAGTTCGCAAGCGACCTGCAATGTACATTGGCGACATCAGTGAGAAAGGACTCCACCATTTGGTTTACGAGACAGTGGACAACTCTATCGACGAAGCTCTGGCAGGATATTGTACACACATTGAAGTAACAATCAATGAAGATAATTCTATTACCGTACAAGACAACGGACGTGGTATCCCTGTAGATATGCACGAGAAGGAACATCGTTCAGCACTCGAAGTAGTAATGACCGTGCTGCACGCAGGAGGTAAATTCGACAAGGGTTCATATAAAGTATCCGGTGGTCTACATGGTGTGGGTGTAAGTTGTGTGAACGCACTCTCATCAAAGATGCTTTCTCAGGTATTCCGTGACGGAAAGATTTATCAGCAGGAATATGAAATCGGGAAACCACTTTATGACGTAAAGGTGGTAGGAGAAACAGAACTAAGAGGAACACGTCAACAATTCTGGCCAGACAAGAGCATCTTCATTACTACAACATACAAATATGACATCCTGGCAAACCGCATGCGCGAATTAGCTTACTTGAATGCAGGAATTACCATTACCCTGACAGACAAACGCCTGGATGTAAATGCTGCAGCAGGCATAGAAGGAGAGCGCAAGGAAGTATTCTACAGCAAAGGCGGTCTTCGGGATTTTGTTAGGTATATCGACTCTACACGTACTCACTTGTTCGATGACGTAATTTACCTTAACAAGGAAAAAAACGAGACTCCTATTGAAGTGGCAATAATGTACAATACTTCATATTCGGAGAATATTCACTCGTACGTAAACAATATTAATACAATCGAAGGTGGTACACACCTGCAAGGTTTCCGTACAGCACTGACCCGTGTATTGAAAAAGTACGCAGATGACAATAAGATTACAGAGAAACTGGAAAAGAATCACATTGAAATTTCAGGTGAAGACTTCCGCGAGGGACTTACAGCCGTAATTTCTGTAAAGGTGTCAGAGCCACAATTCGAAGGTCAGACAAAAACAAAACTTGGTAACAACGAGGTTGCAGGAGCTGTACAACAAGCTGTAGGCGAAGCATTGACTGCATATTTGGAAGAACATCCAAAAGAAGCAAAACTGATTGTTGACAAGGTTGTTCTTGCAGCAACTGCCCGTGTAGCTGCAAGAAAAGCGCGAGAAAGCGTACAGAGAAAGAACCCTATGACAGGTGGAGGTTTGCCAGGCAAACTCGCCGACTGCTCAGATAAAGATGCCGCAAATTGTGAAATGTTCATCGTGGAGGGTGACTCTGCAGGCGGTTCTGCAAAACAAGGACGAGACCGCCACTTCCAAGCTATTCTGCCTATCCGTGGTAAGATATTCAATGTAGAACGTGTTATGTGGCACAAGGCTTTCGAGCACGAAGAAGTAAATAATATCATCCAGGCATTAGGCGTTAGATTCGGACTCAACGAAGATTCGAAAGAAGCTAACTACGACAAGCTGCGCTACTACAAGACTATCATAATGACCGATGCCGACGTCGATGGTTCACATATCGACACTCTTCTTATGACTCTTTTCTTCCGTTATATGCCACAGCTTATACGCGATGGAAGACTCTATATCGCTACACCACCACTTTACAAATGTACTAAAGGAAAGATTAGCGAATACTGCTACGACGAGAATGCCCGCCTACGCTTCATCGAAAAATATGGTGACGGTTCGGAAAACGGCATTAAGACACAACGTTACAAAGGTCTTGGTGAGATGAATCCTGAGCAGCTTTGGGAAACAACCATGAATCCAGAAACGCGCTTGCTCAAGCAGGTCACAATTGAAGATGCTGCAGAAGCAGACTATATATTCTCAATGCTTATGGGCGAAGATGTAGGTCCACGTCGCGATTTCATCGAACGAAACGCCACATATGCCAACATTGACGCATAAGAGAATACAGATTATAATATAAAACATAATAAAGCCCCGAGAACATGTAATAATGTTTTCGGGGCTTCTTATTTCTAATGTATAAAACTTATACTAGGGAACAACGAACGATTATTCAGAGACAGCATTAGTTTTATTTACCACTTCGCGTATCTGCTTCAGATTATCCTTCGTACGCTTGTATGTAGGAGAAGTCTCCACCATACTTATTACATCTTCGTCGTCAAGTTCATCGTCATCGAATACATAACTATAGATAGGACGGCGAATTGTACCGTTAGAGTCACCCTGATAGTAACGTCTGCGGCGAACATCCTTTTCAGCAGCAGCCTCAGCCAACTCTGCCTCGCGAGCCAAAGCATCTTGATCACGCTGACGGAGTCGCTGCTCAAGAGCATCAGAGTCAATATCTTCGATACCGAATCCTGTAGCCAAGATAGTAATCTTAACCTGATCTTTGAGGGATGGATCTGAAACGAGACCCCACTTAGTTTCGACATCACTCTCCTGCATCTTAGCCATGAATTCGTGAACTTCGTTCATTTCATCCATCATAAATGCCTTTCCTTCCACCTCGTCTGCTGGGAATGAAATACGAAGAAGAATCTTTTTAGAGCGGTAGATGTCATTGTTGTTGAGAAGCGGTGAGTTAAGCGCATCTGATATTGCTTTTGTCACACGACCTTCACCTGAGCCATATCCAGAAGACATGATAGCGACACCTCCATCCTTCAACACAGTTCTAACATCGTTGAAGTCCAGATTTATGATACCATGCATCGTAATAATTTCAGCTATAGATTTTGCCGCATTGCAAAGAGTATCATCAGCCTTAGCAAATGCCTCGACAAGAGTGAAATCCTGATAAATTTCACGCAAACGCTCGTTATTAATTACAAGCAAGGCATCGACATTCTTACTGATTTCCTCTACTCCATCGAGTGCTTGGTCAATCTTCTTATTACCTTCCCATTTAAATGGAATAGTAACAATACCAACTGTAAGGATACCCATATCTTTAGCCGTCTTGGCAATCAACGGAGCAGCACCAGTACCAGTACCACCACCCATGCCGGCAGTGATGAATGCCATTTTAGTGCCATCGCTAAGCATATGTTTTATATCCTCAAGAGATTCCTCGGTTGCTTGACGGGCTTTATCTGGACGATTGCCCGCACCTAAGCCCTCAGTACCAAGTTGAATTTTGTCTGGAACAGGAGAATCCTGCAACGCCTTATTATCTGTATTGCATACAACAAACGTTACATCGTGGATACCCTCGTTGTACATGTGATTCACAGCATTGCTTCCTCCACCACCAACGCCAATCACCTTAATGATGCTGGAAATGCCTTTCTGGAAGTTGAAGACATTCATGTCTTCTGAAAAGTTAAAATTATTTTCTCCCATATCTGTTATGTTTTATCTGTGAAACAACTATTTATTCGCTAACAATATCATTAAGAGTGTTCTTAAAGCGACCAAGCCAACTATTATCTTTCTTCGCCCTATCTACAACTGTTTTAAGTGTATCAACTGTCTTACGAAGAATTTCAGCAAGGTCAGAACCCTCCTTCAAACTCAACTTAAACTTATCTTTTCCATTCAGAGCCTCAAACGCTTGAGTGTATTTTTCATTCAGAACATCAAGCGCAGTTTCTGACAACTCCTCTGCCTTTACACGAATCTGTTTGTCTCTACCATAGTTCTCTACTTCAGTAATAGCTGCTTGGACTTTTTGAATCTGAGTACGGATTGATGCCTTTATTTCATCGAAAGCAACAGCAGCTTCTTTCTCGGCTTCAGCCTGTTCTTGCTGTTTCTGTTGAGCAGCTTGAATATTAACCTTACGCTCCTGTGCGTCAAAAAGACTTGTTGAATCGTACTCACCTCCATCGCACGACTGAGTACCGGCAAGAAGAAGAGATACCAGTGAATTAGAACGGCAATTGTCCGGAGTAAAGCCTGCTGCGTTTGAAGTTTTTACCACTGGCTGATTCGTAGTACGTGCGATTCTGGACTTATCAACATTCAAGATTGAGGTAAAAGCTTTATCTATACCTCTCATATTAGCACCTCCACCAGTCAATATAATACCAGCCAACAATTTCTCGCTGTAATTTGACTTTCCTATTTGATTGCTTACATTTGCAAGCAATTCTGTAACACGAGCGTTGATAATACTTTTTATTAAAGAGACCTCTATCTTTCTACCATCAGAAGATGTGTATGTAAGATTTTCGTCACTCTTTTCTTCAGAACCAGTATTAGACATATCACCATATTTCAGTTTCAACTCTTCTGCTTCAGCGTCTTCAATCTGTATGGTGGCAAGATCCTTATTAACATTGTTCATTCCAAGTGGAATGGTTACAAGATAACGAAGAATATTATTCTTATATACAATTACAGTAGTAGTATCAGCTCCAAGATCAATCAAAGCACAACCACTACGTTTTTCAGAATCCTCCAAAATATTATTAGCAAGCTCCAGAGGAGATACCAATTCGTCAGCAATCTCTATATTAGAATTTGCAAATACTGTCTGCAAATTCGCACGAAGTTTGGTCTTGGCAATAATATCCAAATATTCGCCCTCAATATTAGTACCCATAACACCTACAGGTTCTGCAACGATATTCTGATCGATAACATACTCCTGTGGGAAATTCTCCAACACTTCGTACTCAGGGAACGGAATGCCATAACTTTCTTGACGAATACTATCGATAGCCTCGTTTGTAATGTAACTTTGGGTGAGCATGTTGCGCTTTACAACACAACGATAAGAACGGAGCGACTGACCAGCAAGTCCGACATATGCCTTAACAACCTTTGCCTTCAAAATTGTTTCCAACTTTGAAATAAGATTGTTTACTGTCTGATAAGTCTTTTCCACATTCCAGACGACACCACGTTTGACACATGCAGTAGTCTTCTCTTCTGCATACGCCAAAACATGCATCATACCATCTTTCTTTTTTCCTGCAACAGCCGAAATCTTAGATGACCCCAGTTCTATCGCAACAATAAAATCTTTCTCTGATGAAGCCATAATATATTATTATTTTATTTTTCGTTTTGTACATACAATCTGATTATTAAATTCCAGATTGATTTTATCATATTTATTCCATCCCACCGTACCCATCGCTTTCTCGTAAAATATACGTAAGCGACGAAGTTTCTTCTTATAGTCGCTGATACTTCCCATGTATACTACATGATTGCCTACACGAGGAATCAGTTCAACAACAGGTTTTTTCTCTTTATTTGTCTTAACATAAATCTGTTCAATCTGATTATTCCAGAATTTATCTTCTTGAAGATAATTGCCAAAATCAGATAGCACTTCTGTAGCATATTTTTGTGTTATATCTCCCGTAGCAACTACTAAATTAGACGTAAATACATTGCCCGGTATAATCTTTCCGTTTTTATCTACATAGTAACCATCTTGACCATCAGGAAGCACATAAACAACTGGATTGCGTTGCTTAACACTTATACAAAGTTTGTTGGAAGACGTTTTGTAACATTCTACATCTTCCACAAATTCATTCTTACGAATTAAATCTTCGATTGCACGAGTATCAACATCCTTCAAGAGTTTACCTTTTGGGTACATATGATGCTTTCTCAGAAGATTATCAACTTGAGCACTATCAATAAACACAACTCGTGCATCTTCATCCACGAACAGCTCTACATTTTCACATCTTTCTTCTGGATCGGGTGTAGACATATTGAGCATAGCATATACAACATAGATTATCAATCCTATCAATAATAGGATTATAACCAATGCCTTTATGAATCTAATGCCCTTATTCATTACTTAGCTCTTTCTGTAAGAATTTTAGTTATTTCTGGAACATAATTTTCGATATCACCTGCACCGAGAGAAATTAACACTTCGAAATCACCTGTCTTTGCAATATTCAATATATCTTCTTTATGTATAAGATATTTTTCCATTCCATCGCGCAAATTGTCATAAATTATCTTTGATGTCACACCTGGAATAGGTTGCTCTCTTGCAGGATAAATATCACACAAATAAACTGTATCGAGCAAAGACAACGAATCTGCGAATTCTTTATAGAAATCTCTAGTTCGAGTGTAAAGATGAGGTTGGAATATGGCAGCAATTTTCTTGTCTTTATACAACTCCCGAACAGATTTCACACTCTGATTTATCTCATTGGGGTGATGTGCATAATCACTCAAGAAAACCATTTTATCAGTTTTCACTTTAAAGTCGAATCGGCGATCTACACCTCTAAAACTTTCCATTCCACGCTTTATCTCCTCGTCGCTAACGCCATTCAACTGAGCCATTGCCATCGCAGCAATACCATTCTCGATATTTATACTGATTGGCACACCGAGTTTTACGTCCTTAATATTGCTGATGGGAGAAACAAAGTCAAATACTACCTCTCCTCCACCAATACGAATATTTTCTGCATGGAAATCGCCTTCGTTTCGTGAATATTCATAAACCTTGACAGTAGAAGCAACATTAGCTTTCATCTCCAAGCCTTTATGAATAATCAGAGCCCCACCTGGCTGAATAAGTGTCGTGTAATGGCGGAATGACTCCAAATAAGCCTCCTTAGTACCATAGATATCCAAGTGGTCTGGATCGGTAGCGGTAATTACAGTCATATACGGACGCAGCCAATGGAATGAGCGATCAAATTCGTCAGCTTCAATCACTACATAATCACTTTTTTCAGATAGTATGTAGTTAGTGCCATAATTTTTTGATATACCACCCAAGAATGCATTACAATCCACATGACTCTGATGAAGCAAATGAGCTGTCATAGTTGAAGTAGTTGTTTTTCCATGTGTACCTGCTACACAGAGTCCTTTATGCTCTTGAGTGAGTAAGCCCAAAACCTGAGCTCTTTTCTTTATATTGAATCCGTTAGTTTGGAAATACACCAATTCACCATGCTCTGCAGGAATTGCAGGAGTATAAACCACCAATGTGTCCTCTTTTTGTTTAAAACACTCTGGAACAGCACTTATATTATCCTCATAATGGATTTGTGCCCCTTCTTTAATGAGTTGCTCTGTCAGTTCACTTGGGGTTTTATCATAGCCACCCACACTCAAGCCTTTGGCAAGGTAATATCTCACCAATGCACTCATGCCTATACCGCCTGCACCTATAAAATACACACTCTTCATATTATTTCTTCAATTTATATACCTCTTCAGCTATTCTGTCGGCAGAATTTCTCAACGCCAATTTGCTGACGTTCTCAGACAAAGACTTCAGTTTCTGTTCGTTCATAGCCGTACGGATAGCTATGTCCACCAAGGTTACACGAGCATCCTTATCAGCAACGAATATAGCAGCATCTCTTTTTGATAACGCCTGAGCATTCTTTGTCTGATGATCCTCTGCCACATTAGGAGACGGAACCAGAATACACGGTTTGCCGAGCAAACACAATTCAGAAATACTGCTAGCTCCAGCTCTTGATACCACAACATCAGCAGCAGCATATGCAGCATCCATATTAGCAATAAAGTCCGTAGCTACCAGATTACGTGGTTTGCCAGCAACTTCCAAGGCTGAATCGATTTCTTTCTTATAGAACTTTCCCGTCTGCCAGATAAATTGCACATCACTATTTCTTATATCCTCCAAATGTTCAAGCACACTCTCGTTTACCGTTCTAGCTCCGAGACTTCCACCTATTATAAGCACTGTCTTTCTGCTTACTTCCAGACCAAAACTCTTTATAGCATCTTCTTTTGAAATCCTATTGTCAAGCAGATTCTGACGAACAGGATTGCCGGTTAGGATAATTTTATCTGCCGGAAAAAATCTCTCCATTCCTTCATATGCAACACACACTTTACTTGCTTTTTTTGCAAGTGACTTATTTGTTACTCCAGCATAACTATTCTGTTCTTGAATCAAACAAGGAACACCCATATCGTAAGCAGCGTTCAACGTGGGGGCAGAAGCATAACCACCAACGCCTACCGCCACATCAGGTTTGAATTCACGAATTATATTCTTTACTTGAGCACGACTTTTCAGAAAATCTATCATCACACCTATATTTTTCAGACTCCACAATGGACGTACAAGACCACGCACTGGCAAACCAATTATTTTATATCCTGCCTGAGGAACACGTTCCATCTCCATACGCCCCAAGGCACCAATAAAAAGGATCTTAGCATCAGGATGCTGAGCCTTAATAGCATTAGCTATTGAAACTGCAGGAAAGATATGTCCACCAGTACCACCTCCACTTACAATTACTCTGAATGATTTTCCGTCTGCCATAACACTATATTTTGTTGTTTTAACTTCTCTTTTTTTCGATTTTTTAATCGCGTATTTCATTATGCTGCAAATATACGATTTTGCAATCGGAAATACAAAACAAAATACAGCTAATTAATCCATATTTCCTTCACTTCTGAACTCATCGGTTTCAATCATTGAATTAGCGAGTTCTATTTCTGTATTATTCAGCTGTACTTCCTCTGCATATCGACTTACACTCAGAATTACTCCGATATAGAAACTGGTTATTATTATCGAAGTTCCGCCCTTAGAGATAAGAGGCAGAGTCTGCCCGGTCACAGGTAATAAGCCTACAGCAACACCCATGTTGGTAAGCGCCTGAAGAACCATCATTATTCCGAAACCGAGTACTAAATACGCCGGAAAAAAACGTCGACATTTCTGTGCAATACGTCCACATCGGATCAACAAAGTGAAATATAGGAACACAACAAACGCGCCTCCAATCACACCAAGTTCTTCAAATATTATAGCATATATAAAGTCAGATTCTGCATGTTGCAAAAAGTCACGTTCTATGGAGTTGCCCGGTCCACGTCCAATAACATTAGAATTTGCTACAGCAATCTTTGCATAAGTTGTTTGAGAATTTTTATCATTTAGTAATTTGTGAAAATCATCTTTTGTCAGAGTATTGGTGACTTCATCAGTTGCATCACCATGACGCGACAATCGTGCTGCGACAGTAGCAATACGTTTTCCTCCAGGAAACTTACGTTGCACATTTTCAGGCATAGTAAACAGAAATGCGATATAGACTATGATTACTGCCAACAAGCCAACACCTCCCTTGAACATCAAATCTAGTGGTACATGCGCGATAAACATCATTAGAACCACAACAAAGAAAAGCATAGCAGCTGTAGATACGTTATCTATAAAGATAAGACCGCAGATGACACATGTCATCACACCTACGACAGTAAAAGCCGTAGAGCGCCTACCTTTCATAGCTCCGACTATTACATGATCCTTTCCACGCCTACGAACAACCTTTTCTGCCTGCGTCTTTGCCAGCACAACTGCTACGGACATTATCAGGGCAGCTTTGGCAACTTCCGACGGCTGAAAACTGATACCCATAATATGAATCCATCGGTTAGTATCATTCAATTCACCACCACCTAAGCCAAGAGCTGCAATCATCAATAGAATTACGGCAAGAGGAAATAGAAGGAAAGGCAAAAGCATAAACCACTTGCACGGAATATGCTGAACAAGCATAATGACAACAAGTCCGACAAGCAAAAAACCTGCCTGACTCACCATAGGAGTCCAGTGATGAGCCCCTTCAAACGTAAGGCGTGACGAAGCACTATACACCTCAACGAGAGAAATCATACAAAGGAAGAAGTATATCATCCACACACCCTTGTCCCCCTTGAATGCTCCACCATGTATTATGTCGGACAACAGTTTCTTCATTTATCTATAGTTTTTTTACACATTCTTTAAATTGGTCGCCTCTGTCTTCCATATTCTTAAAGAGATCAAAACTAGCACAACACGGACTTAAAAGCACACAACTACCTGGTTTTGCCATTTTGAAGCACTCATCAACACAATCTTTCATCGAGCGCACATCCACTATTGGCAATCCAAACGAATCGAAAGCAGCATGCAGTTTGGTATTATCTACCCCAAGGAAAACCAATCCAATACATTTCTCTCTGACGAGATCAAATATTTCAGAATAATCATTTCCTTTATCTTTACCACCAAGAATAAGTACGGTTGGCTGTGTCATACTTTCAAGTGCGTACCAACAGGCATTCACATTTGTAGCCTTAGAGTCATTGATAAAATCTACACCTTTCACTCTTCCCGCTTTTTCAAGTCGGTGTTCGACTCCTGCAAAGTCACTCAATCCTTTACGAATCTGCTCGTTTGATACTCCGGCTATATCAGCAGTGATAGCAGCTGCCAAACTATTGTAAAGATTATGTTTTCCACGAAGAGCTAGTTCCTCCTGTTCCATATTGAAAGGCATCGGTTCTTCGACTACAAATTCCTTATCCTCAATATAACCGATGGAACCAAGTTCTTTGTACTCACTGAACGGATACATACGAGCTTTTAAATTATATTTCTTCAACTCTGCAGTTACAATTGGGTCATCATTCCAGAATACGAATGCATCATCTTCTGTCTGATTCTGTGTAATCTTCATTTTACTGTCCACGTAATTCTGCATCTTGAAATCGTAGCGATCCAAGTGGTCAGGAGTAATATTCATAAGGATGGCTATATCTGCCTTGAAATCGTACATATTATCCAACTGGAAACTACTCAACTCTATCACGTAATAATCGTAGTTTTCTTCAGCTACTTGAAGCGCCAAGCTATTTCCAATATTACCCGCTAATCCTACATTATAACCAGCCTGTTTTAAGATATGATATATCAGCGATGTGGTAGTAGTCTTACCGTTAGAACCAGTAATACAAATCATCTTTGCATTAGTATATCTGCCTGCAAACTCTATTTCTGAAATAATAGGCGTACCTTGAGCTTTCAGTTTCATCACCATAGGTGCATTCTCTGGGATGCCAGGACTTTTTATGACTTCTTTTGCATTTAGAATAAGCGGTTCGGTATGCTTACCCTCCTCCCACTCTATTCCATGACTATCAAGCAAGGCCTTATATTTATCCTTTATCTTACCCATGTCACTCACGAATACATCGAAGCCCTTCTTTTTTGCCAAAACAGCTGCTCCTGCTCCGCTTTCAGCAGCTCCCAAAACCACAATTCTTTCCATTATCTTACCTTTAGAGTTATTATCGTTATTGCTGCCAACAGGATTGTTACAATCCAAAAACGCGTCGTAATCATCGACTCAAATAAGAGACCATGAGGACGCTTTATGAGATACTTTACACCTGGTTCCATCTTATGGCGGTAATGATCATGGAATGGTGCTCTCTTGAACACTCTCCATTTTTCTCCTCTCTGATTTCCTTTCTTTGCATAATATACTTGAACCATCACCGATACACTTTCCATTAGGAATATACCACAAAGAATAGGCAAAAGCAGTTCTTTGTGTATTATTACGGCAGTAACAGCGATGATTCCACCGATAGCAAGACTACCCGTGTCACCCATAAACACTTTTGCAGGATAAACATTGTACCAGAGGAATCCTATCAAAGCTCCAACAAATGCACACAAGAACACCACCACCTCTTCGCTACCAGGTATATACATCACATTCAAATAACTTGCAAACTGTATATGGCCTGACACATATGCCAAAATACCCAAAGCAGTACCAATGATAGCAGAGTTACCGGCACACATTCCGTCCATTCCATCGTTAAGATTAGCTCCATTAGACACTGCTGTAATAACAATTGTAGTAAAAAGGACAAAGAATAGCCAGCCACAAGCACGTTTTAATGTTCCGTTAGGTATAAAGCTGAATAACTCGTAGTAGTCAATATTATTATTTTTGCAGAAAGGCACTGTAGTAACTGTACTTTTACGAGCCTCACTCTTATGATATACAACTTCTTCAACTCCGATTTCTTGAGTAACATTTTCACGAACTACAGCCTGTGGACTCAGCCACAAAGTAACACCTATAATACCACCGAATATCAACTGCCCCAACATTTTATATTTAGGAGATAGACCGTCTTTATTACCTGACAGTTTAATCTTATCATCCCAAAAGCCTAAAGCACCAAAGAACAATGCTGTTGCAATAAGTAGCAACACATACACATTCGTCAAACGACCAAAAAGGAGAGCAGGCACTACAATTGCAAGCAGAATAACAAGTCCACCCATGCTAGGCACATCTTTCTTCTGCACACCATACGGATCGATATCTACCGAACGGGCTCCCTCTATACACTTTTTTTTGTGCATATACTTAATGAAATACTCACCCGCCCACATTGATATAATCAAAGACACAATAAGTGCCATCAGTGATCTGAACGACACATACGCGAACATCCCCATTCCGGGAATGTCCAGTTCCTTTAGAATTTGGTTTAAATAGTAAAACATTTCCTTATCTCTTCTTTATCGTCAAAATGATGTTTAACACCTTTGATTATCTGATAATCTTCATGTCCCTTACCTGCAACAAGAATTACATCCCCATTCTGAGCCATCATACAAGCAGTCTTAATTGCTTGACGGCGATCTACTATGGTCAGTACTTTACCTGCCTGTTCATCTGTGACAGCTGCCAACATGTCATTCAAAATATCTTCAGGTTCCTCGTCACGAGGGTTATCACTTGTCAAAATCACCTTATCACTCTGTTTTATAGCTTCTTTTGCCATTAAAGGGCGTTTACCCTTATCTCGATTGCCACCAGCACCACATACGGTAATCACCTGACCCTTACCTTGCAACACCCCATGAATTGCATTAAGTACATTCTCCAACGCATCAGGAGTGTGAGCATAATCTACTATAGCAGTAAATCCCTTCGGACTTCTCAAGGCTTCAAAACGTCCATTTACAGGTTTCATAGCACTTAAAGCTATAAGTACATCATCCACATCCTTGCCGAGCATCACAGCTGCTCCATACACAGCAAGCAAATTGCTCACGTTGAAACGACCAATAAACTGCACATTAACTTCTTTACCATTGATCTCCAACAGCATACCATCAAAGTGACATTCTATTATTTTTGCCTTAAAGTCCGCTGCATTCTGAACGCTGTATGTCTTCACGGTTGCCTGTGTGTTCTGAGTCATCACAAGTCCGTTCTTATCATCTATATTAGTTATAGCAAAGGCTTCCTTAGGCAGACGATCAAAGAATAATTTTTTTGCTTTTAGGTAATTCTCAAATGTCTTATGATAATCAAGGTGATCACGGGTAATGTTAGTAAACAATCCACCTACGAACTTGAGTCCTCCAATACGATTCTGAACAATAGAATGACTACTTACCTCCATGAACGCATATTCACACCCTGCATTAACCATCTTTGCAAGAAGCTCGTTAAGAGTAACAGGATCAGGAGTAGTGTGATCAGTTGCAACTGCTTCACCATCTATGTAGTTTACGACTGTTGAAAGTAGACCAACTTTATGCCCCATCTTACGGAACATATTATATAGAACCGTTGCGATAGTAGTCTTCCCGTTTGTGCCAGTTACACCTACAAGTTTCAATTTCTCCGTCGGATTACCATAGAAATTTGTAGCTATCTGACCTACAATCTGCTCTGTATTCTCTACAAGGAGATATCCAACGCCGCTTACAGGGTCATCTATTTTCTCGCAAACTATCACACTTGCACCCTGTTCAATAGCCTTAGGAATATATACATGACCATCAACAGCAGTTCCCTTGACTGCTATAAACATATCACCCTTGCCCACCTTGCGTGAATCTATATTCACACCTTTCACATCTATATCCATATTTCCTTTGTGATCAAGGATGCTTACACCATTAAGCAGTTGTTGTAGTTTCATAAGCTTATATCTATGTTACTATTTTGTTTAAGTTTTATAGTACCTCTCGTCTAGTTCAGTTCAATGAGGATAGTCTGTCCTGGCTCCAACTTCGCGCCAGCAGTAATACTTTGTTTTGTAACCACTCCACATCCTCTACTCCTTACCTTAAGACCACGTGATGCCAATTCATACACCGCATCTCTAGCTCCAAGTCCTCTTACATCAGGAACCTCCATCACATCATTAATTGTTGGAGCATTCTCCATATTACCATGTTTGATTCCGAGTGATGTAAGCACATTCTTGTAGTCTTTGTTGTAACTTGCTTTCACATCTGGTACAAAAATGGCAGTAGAGTCCTGTGCTAATTTCAGGTTTGTAGTCACATTCTTGCTATACACTCTTTGTGCAATCTTTGAGAACACAACACCCGCCTGACCACCACCACTGGCTACATAGTACGAGTGTCGTATCGCTACGATGCACGAGTACTTGGGATCTTCCGATGGATAATAACCGCAAAAACTTACAAGGTGTTCGTTTTTGCCGCCCTTATATCCGCTTCCGTTAGATACCTGAGCCGTACCAGTTTTTCCTGATACATGGAAGTAGGGGTTGCCAGCCTTCTTTCCGAGTCCCTCTTTATCACAGACCACTCTTTGCAGAATGGTCTGGATATCCTTGAGGGTGGACCTTTTACAAATACTATTCTTTATAACCTCTACGGGGAACTCCTCCACTAATTCACCATTTTTTTCTATTCCTTTTACAAATCGTGGGCGAACCATCTTTCCGTTGTTCGCAATTGCATTATAGAAAGCCACCGTTGAAATGGGCGGAATCTGTGTTTCGTATCCAATCGACATCCAAGGTAAGGCAGTAGCCGACCAGTTATCACTTTGCTTATAACCTCCACGTCGGTCTTTATGCGGCATACGGATTCGAGGGTCTGCGGCACCATCGAATGGCAAGCCTAGCGGTGTACCAATACCTATACGTCGCAATCCGCTTACGAACTTCTCCGGCTGATCGTGGTAGTATTTATCAATCAGTTTACTTACACCGATATTTGAAGAGAACATCAGAACGTGAGGCACATCTATTGTTCCGTATCCGCCACGTGTTGCCCAGTTATGGTCCTTCATCAATGCTCCATACATATTGCACACGCCATTTCCTGTCTCAACCCAGTCTGTAGCCTTTATATATCCGTCGTCAATGCCAACCATGATAGATGCGGTTTTGAATGTAGAACCTGGTTCCATCAACGATGCTAATGCATAGTTTCGAGCTTCGTAATAGTTACCATCATCATAGCGTTGCAGGTTCACAATTGCTTTTACATCACCTGTCTTAACCTCCATAAGCACAACAACACCCATCGTCGCATCCAACTCCTGAAGTTTCTGTCTAAGGGCACTTTCACAGATATCTTGCATACCTACATCTATAGTGCTTACGAGGTCATAGCCATCCACTGGCTCTTGATCGATGATGTCCAAATATTTTGAGAGAACTTTTTTGTGATGCTTTTTACCTGGCACACCACGCAGGAGGGAGTCATATGCAAGTTCCAAACCTGAACGGGCACTATCCTTAGCACCGAACATTTCTCCTAATGTTCGCTTTGCCAATGACCCAAATGGTTTGTTTCTATTGTTTCGTTCTACAATAGTAAGACCACTGCGATACCTGTTTTTGTAATTAAAAATAGGCAGCTTCATTATATCATTATACTGAATATAGTTAAGTACCACATGTGGACAAACTTCCCAATAACGTTTTCTTTCTTTCAAACCCTTAGTCAGATGTGCTCTGTATTCCTCCTGAGTATATCTTGGACAAATTCGTGCCAATCCACTACATATAGTATCCATGCTCTGCATCCATACAGAATCCTTCTCTTCTAGCTGTTTTGCATCGTAAGTTCTGCTGACACGTTTTCCATTAGAATCTATAGAATCCTTTCTGTCAATACCTGATAGAAAGTCAATATATAATTTATAGTCGGGCAGGCTACTTGCCATCAGCTGTCCGTCAGCCGACAATATATTACCGCGTATTGGCTTCATAACCATAGTGTCCGACACAGAAATAGCAGCTACTTGCATCCATTTGTCCCTATCCACAGTTGCAGTATATAGAGCTTTCCAAATGATAAGCACACAAACCAACAGCGCACCAATTACGATGGCTGAGAATCTTCCTGTTATGTATTTCTTGTCAAACTTCATAGCTTAATCATTTTTCAAACTGTTGGTTCACCTTCTTCTTCTGCCTCCGGCTGCTGTATCACCGGTTCTGGATTCTGTCCGTCGGTTCGTATCAGATATGGAGGGGTTGTAGGGTTCTGCAACGTGCTATCATTCGTCTGTTTCAGCAGTTTTTCAATATTCGACTGGCGAGTGAAGTTCATGAGTTCGCTCGATTGAGTCATCACATTGTATTTCACATCTTGCAGTTCATTTCTCAACTCATCTATCAGAATCGCATCTTGTTGACTGGAATATCTATTTGCTGTATATGTGAGCATCAACACTACACAAAACATCACAAACAGAATTTGTTTCAGGAAGAACTTGCTACCAAGAATATCACCACCCAAGATAGCCTTGAACGACAAGTCGCCCATGGCTTCTTCATCAACATACTGGTTGATGGCATTCATCGTCTCCTGATGCTCCTCTGCTTCTGATTGCAATTCTTGCAACTCAGGATCTTGATATTCTTCTTCCTTACTCATTATATATAGTAATGTAACAATTCTAAACTTTCTCTGCGATTCTCAACTTCGCACTTCTGCTTCTCGGATTACTTTCCATCTCTTCGTCTGTAGGAACTATCACCTTGCTGTTAATTACTCTAAGAGGCGATGACACTCTTCCGAAGAAATCTTTCTCCACTTCGCCCTCTGCATTTCCACTTTTCATCATGTTCTTCACTATTCTATCTTCAAGCGAATGATAAGTAATCACAACTAATCTACCACCTGGCTTCAACATCTCAATTGCGGAGTTTAGCATCTGTTTCAAAGCATCCAACTCACCATTCACTTCTATCCTCAGGGCTTGAAAAACCTTCGCTAAGTCTTTTTTTTCTCTGTCTCTACCTATAAAGGGAGTAACAACATCGATGAAATCGCCTATTGTTTTCAACTCTTTTTCTTTACGTGCCGCTACAACAGCCGCAGCCAATTTCCTTCCTTGTTTCAGTTCACCATACAAATAGAAAATATCTGCTAACTGTTTTTCGCTATATCCGTTCAGCACATCGGCAGCTGTCTTGCCTGCTCTTTGATTCATCCTCATGTCAAGATCCCCTTCAAAACGAAACGAAAAGCCTCTCTTACTATCGTCGAAATGATGTGAACTAACTCCTAAGTCTGCCAACAAACCGTCAATTTCACTCACACCATAGTAACGCATGAAATTTTTCAGAAATCTGAAATTTGACCTCACAAATGTGAACGACTCGGCTCCGACTATATTCTGTTCTGCTTCAGCATCTTGGTCAAATGAGTATAGATGACCACCATCAAGCCTTGAGAGTATTTCGCGTGAATGACCACCACCACCAAAAGTAACATCTACATAAATGCCCCCCTTGCCGATGTTCAAGCCATCAACACTTTCTTTCAACAGCACTGGTACATGATAACACTTCTCAGCCATTATATTGTCAGATAACCGTTTTTATTCGATCTCAGCCTTAAACCGCTAATACCTACACGTATTTCGTTAAAAAGCAGTTTCATCACCAAGCAAATCTTCTATTTCCTGACCAAGACTCTCACCTTCGTTCAATACTTTCTCCAAAGCATCTTTATCCCACACTTCAATACGTTCATCGACAGCCAAGAAACGAACTTCCGACTTGATTCCAGCGAACTCCAATTTACGTTTTCCAATCAAGAAGCGACCATTTGAGTCCAACTCCACCAGTTCTGCATTTGCCACGAAACGGCGCCAAATCATCTGGTGTTTGCTATTATAACGATTCAACTTACTCTTCAAATCGTCCAACTCAGCATTCCATACTGACTCAGGACATAAAACAAGGCAATTCTGGAATAAATCATTACGCAAAACCAGTTTCACTTCGTCTTCTGCTTCCAGAACACGACGGAACTGAGCCGGGAGGAATACTCTACCCTTAGCATCCGTTTTTGCTGTATAGTCACCTATGAATCGCATAATTACCTTGTATAAAAGCAGGCTTCAAACCAAACTTCGGCACAAAGGTAATAAAATCCCCCACTTTTCCCCACATTTTATACATTTTTTTTCAAAAAAAATTTCAGCGCATCGCCAGAAGTGTCTAAAATAAAGGGATTAGCATGATTCTTGAAAATAAAAAAGGACGCATATTGCGCCCTCCATATTACAAGTATTTTTTTCTTTCTATTTTACTTCTTCAAAATCAACATAAGTTCCCTCATCGGACGAGAATATTTTACTTTCCCCTTCATTTTGATTTTCATTCCTAGATGATCTGCCATTCCAATAAGTCCGGCGACGAGAATTTTCGCCCGATGCCATAGGTGATCCTCCGAAGAAACGACGAATAAATCCATACCACAACCCCAAAATGCCATTTAGCACAATTGAGAAACCCAAAAGAGCAATAACAAGGAGGAAAAAGAAAATGAATATAATTGGAGCTAAAATACTCATAGTCAAATAAAAATCAACGATTAAAAAAATGTGATACAAAAGATTTATTTCTTATTTGGCAAGAAAATTCTAACAAAGCCCATCAGCACATAAACACCTATAGATATAGCAGCTCCCTTAGTAAGTTCGTGCCACACATAGCCGGTAATCACACCTATAACAGCGCATGCAACAAGAATGCAAATCACCATACATATAAATACCTTTTTTATGCCATTATTCGGATTGTTTTTCTTGAATTTCAGAGAAAACATAGGCACTTCACAAACCAACAGCCACGAAGACAAAATCATGAAGGCAAAAAGGAAAAAGGCATTGAAACGAGGACCTGTCAACCAAGCCTCGGAACTCGAAATCAGAGCTGCCCAGAAAATCGCATTGGCTGGTGTAGGAAGCCCGATGAAATCGACATGTTGCCGTTCGTCTATATTAAATTTCGCCAGTCTCAGAGCAGAAGCTGCAGCCATCAGAAAGGCCGTAAAAGGCATAACGGAGAACCATAGCTCAGAAGCCATAAACTGAGGATAGGCAACATGATTAAATAGGGTAAATATCATTGCTGAAGGGGCAACGCCAAACGTAACCACATCTGCAAGCGAGTCGAGTTCTATGCCGAATCTACCCGATTTTCCCAAAGCACGGGCAAGCATTCCATCGAAGAAATCGAAAAAAGCTCCTCCAAGAATAAACAAAAAGGCAAGCGTATGTCCATGATGGAATGCGCAATATGTAGCAATACAACCACAAATCAGATTGCTGCAAGTAAATAGATTTGGCAAATTGAATATCATAATCCTTAAAATCTTACTTCAGTCGCGCCAATAATGTTTCATCACCCACAGTAGCCTGTCCCATCTTCACGAGCACCTCACTATCCAATGGCAGATACACATCAACACGGCTACCCAACTTTATGAATCCCAAGTGGTCGTCAATAAAACAATCTTCACCAGCCTTTGAGTAAGTCACGATACGACGAGCCATTGCACCAGCAATTTGTCTTACCATGACTTCTGTTCCATGCGGAGTCTTTATCACCACCATCGAACGCTCATTCTCGGTACTAGCCTTTGGCAGATATGCCTTCATGTAGTTTCCTTTCTGGTGGGCAACTTTTATAATTCTTCCTTCACAAGGAATCCAGTTTGCATGAACATTCAGCGGCGACATGAATATAGAAATCATAAGTCGCTTATCATGGAAGTATTCACGTTCGTCAACTTCCTGAATCACAACGACACGACCATCCGCTGGAGCAACAATCGATTTGGTAGTAGGACCTTGGAACATGCGGATTGGGCAACGATAGAAATTTATCAGAATTCCATATGCTATGGTGTAAGCTATCACAAACACAAATCCCCACCAAGGGAAACTTCCTTGCATCTTCCACACTACTCCAAGTATCAATACATATATAATTCCGCAAGCCACAAGAGAACTGACTCCCTCATGATGAATTCGTATAGAATTTCTGCGTTTATTATGTATTACCGGTTTTTTCTTGCCCATAAATAGTCAATATCAGTGCAAAGTTAGCAATTTATTAGCTTTCCCCAAAACTTAGCAAGGAAAATATTCACCAAAAAGGAATACATTTCAAAAGAAAAGAAAAAACAAGAGGCCAAAAACAGGAAAAACGAACATAATTTAAAAAAAACACGACTATATTTTTCCTTTTTCAACAAAATATACTACCTTTGCACCCGCATTTCGCGAAAGAAGCCTTGCACAAGCAGACTTTACAGCGCAGATGCTACGAGGATTGTGCTATGGTGTAATGGTAACACTACAGGTTTTGGTTCTGTCATTCCAGGTTCGAATCCTGGTAGCACAACATCCAAAAACGAAGAAAAATCTTCAACATATCAAAGTGTCGGACTTGTAGCTCAGTTGGTTAGAGCAACAGACTCATAATCTGGAGGTCCCTGGTTCAAGCCCAGGCTGGTCCACACAAAGGAAAACAGCTGCAAGATTTGCAGCTGTTTTTTTATTTTCCACAAGTACAAAAGAATCTTACAAGCCGATATAATTAAGGTTACATCACGAGGAATTTTCTTTTTCTACACGTACAAATCTATGTTCATAACTTATGAACTTATGTTCAAGGCTCATGAACTTATGTTCATAACTTGTGAACATAAGTTCACAACTCTTGAACATAGAATTCCCAGGCAAGAAAAAATAATTCTATGGGAGAGTAAGAAAAGTTTCAAGGGAGGCTACAGAAGATCGAGCAACTGAATAAGTTTAGTGCTGTTAGAACCTTTAACGAGAATAGTATAGTCGCGAGGTTTCCCGTCAGGAGCAGCAAGCAGAGCCTTCACCTCATCCACATCGGCAAAAGTGCGGGCATCGACAACAGGATTACTCTGAAGAGCCTTCTTAAATTCAGAACCTACTAGCCATATCTGCTGAAGCTGAAGTTCTGCAAGGCGGTTAAGAATTGACTTATGCTCTGTCTGACTCACCTCGCCCAGTTCTTTCATATCGCCCAGAATAACCATTTTCTTCTCGGCTTTCACATGAGCAAAACTATCGAGAGCTGCAGCCATACTAGTCGGGTTAGCATTATAAGCATCGACAATAAGCTGATTGTCAGCAGTCTTAGTGAGCTGCGAACGGTTATTGCTTGGAGTATATTCAGAAAGTGCAGCTGAAATGTCCTCGGCAGGAACAGCAAAGATAGTTCCCACACAAGCTGCTGCAAGAGCATTATCAAGGTTATAACTACCAATCAGATGAGTCTGAACCTCCATAGGCGAGAATGGAGAACCCTGCTGTTTCCAACGGAAATGGAGAGTAGGATTACAATCGATGAATTCGCCCTGAACAAGCAAGTCATCAGCAGGCATCTGGCCATACTTCACTAGTCGCAAATCATGGCTTATACCCTTCAGATACTCATTATCATTATTAATAAAAGCAGTACCAGCATCGGCACGAAGGAAATCGTAGAGTTCGCCCTTAGTACGGATAACGCCCTCGAACGAACCGAATCCTTCGAGATGGGCACGACCCACATTAGTAATGAGTCCATAGTCAGGACAAACGATTTCAACGAGAGTTTTAATCTCTCCCGGATGATTTGCCCCCATCTCAACGACAGCAATATCATGCTCCTTAGTAAGTTGAAGAAGGGTCTTCGGCACTCCGATATGATTATTGAAATTGCCCTGAGTGTAAAGCACATTATATTTCTTCTGCAACACAGTTGCAATAAGTTCCTTCGTAGTAGTTTTCCCGTTTGTACCAGTAATCCCCACAATTGTGGTACCAAGTTGGCAACGATGATAATGAGCCAACTGTTGAAGCGTCTTCAGCACATCAGGTACAAGAATTATGTGTTCGCCTTGTACCGAAAGGTCGTCAACCACAGCATAGGCAGCACCTTTCTCTAAGGCTGCCTGAGCATATTGATTACCATCAAAACTGTCGCCCTTAAGAGCAAAAAACATAGAGTCAGCAGGCACATCACGGCTATCTGTAGTAATGATGGGATGCTGAAGAAAACAGGAATAAAGTGTTTCAATATCCATAGGTAGATAGATTTTTTTTGCAAAATTACGATTTATATGAAATAATCCTTACCTTTGCCGTAAAATATTTTACAATCACTTTGGGGCTGACTGGATTTGACAGCGGGACGGAGTGGTACGTAAGCATGCAGTGAGTCGCTGGCCCTCACTTAAATCTCAGTCTGCAAACAATTAATTGGCGAAACTTCTTACGCTCTCGCTGCCTAATCGAAGTATAGTAGATATGGCTTTATCTCCTTGCTAGGCGAGGAGACGAGACATCGCTCTGAAAGCCCTTGCTCCGAGGCGTTCAGGTTAGCGGTGCTAGAAATTCGGGGATAGCCGGTTGTGTGCCTCACGCATCAGGTGAAATTTTTGAGGCTAAGGCAGTAGTGGATGGCTTGGGTTCTGGCTGCTGCCCTACAATGAAGGCCAAGATAAGCATGTAGAAAGCGTATGGCTTCCTCGTTTGGACGAGGGTTCAATCCCCTCCAGCTCCACTGAGGTATGACATTTGATCAGATCATAGGACAAGAGGCAGCGAAACAGATGCTAGAAGGAGCTTTGCAGCAAGACAAAGTGCCACATGCCATCATGTTGACCGGCCCCGAAGGATGCGGAGCATTGCCTTTGGCCATTGCCTTTGCCCAAGAGTTACTCGGAAGAGTGCCTATGGCAGAACAGCTACAGCATCCCGATCTGCACTTTGTATTCCCTATATACAAGAAAAACGGTTCAGCAAAACCAACTTATTGTGACGATTTCATCGGGCAGTGGCGCGAATTATGCAAGCAACAGATTTACTTCGGCATGGAAGAATGGATGGAAGCCTGTGGAGCCGAAAACCAGCAACTGCAAATCTATGGCGATGAGAGCGACATGCTCACAAAAAAACTATCGTTGAAATCAAGTCAGGGTGGATACAAAGTGGTCGTTATGTGGTTACCAGAGAAAATGAACCCCACAGCTGCCAACAAGCTATTGAAGCTACTGGAAGAACCACCTGTGATGACAGTTTTCCTGCTGGTAAGCGAACAACCACAACTAGTACTGCAAACAATAAGGAGCAGAACACAAATCATCGAACTGGCTCCGCTGCAGGAACGCACCATTGAGCACTCTGATACAGCACTATTCTTCGATATGTTCGTAAACCTGATGCGACTTAGCTACGCAAGAAAAGTGAAAGAAATGAAACTGTGGTCAGAGAAGTTGGCAAGCATGGGACGAGAGCGACAGAAGAACTTCCTGTTATATGCTCAGGGCATGATTCGTGAGAATTTCATCTACAACTTCGGACGCGTAGCAGAACTCAACTCTATGAGTGAGGAAGAAGCAAGGTTTGCTGTTAAGTTCGCCCCTTATATCAACGAAAAAAATGTGATTGGCATAATGAACGAACTGGCAGACGCTCAGCGTGATATAGAAGCCAACGCAAGTGCAAGAATCGTATTCTTCGACTTTGCCTTAAAGATGATTGTACTGATAAAGAACAGATAAACAACTATATATAAAACTGAAAACGACATATTTAGATGAACGAATATAAATGCGGAAACTGCAGAGACGGCATATGCGCAGAAGGTTGCAGCCGTCATGCTGACAAACTAAACACCTACGATTGGTTGGCCGACCTGCCAGATAATACTGCTGCAACAGAACTGGTAGAGGTACAGTTCAAACCACCACGCAAAGGATATTACTTGAATACCAACAAACTGGAACTGACTAAAGGCGACATTGTTGCCGTAGAAGGCAATCCAGGACATGACATTGGAACTGTGACCATGACAGGCAGGCTGGTACCACTCCTTTTGAAAAAAGCCAACCTGAAACCAGGTACGGAACTAAAGAAAATATACCGCAAAGCGCGACAAGTGGACATGGACAAGTTTGCCGAAGCTAAAGCGCGTGAACACAACACCATGATTGAATCGCGGCAGATAGCAAAAGACCTTGGACTGAAAATGAAAATTGGCGACGTAGAATACCAAGGCGACGGCGGCAAAGCAATCTTCTATTACATAGCTGATGCTCGCGTGGATTTCCGACAACTCATAAAGGTGTTGGCAGAACGATTCCATGTACGCATTGAAATGAAACAAATTGGTGCACGTCAAGAGGCTGGACGCATCGGTGGAATGGGACCATGCGGCAGAGAACTATGTTGTGCTACATGGATGACCGCCTTCAGTAGTGTATCTACGAGTGCTGCACGTTTCCAAGACGTATCACTCAACCCGCAAAAACTGGCAGGACAATGTGCAAAACTAAAATGTTGCATGAACTACGAAGTAGATCAGTACGTAGAATCTCTTAAAAAAATGCCATCAAGAGAAATCACTCTACATACGAAAGACAACGATTATTTCTTCTTCAAAGCCGACATATTAAACCATTTCATCACCTATTCGACTGACAAACATATCCTGGCAGGTGAAAAAACTATTTCTGCAAAACGCGCCTTCGACATTATCAACATGAACCGAAACGGACAGAAACCCGAATCGCTTATAGAAGACGGAGACAGACAAGAAGAAACATCTGTTGACCTGCTAGATCAGGACACCATAAATCGTTTTGACAAGAAAGGCGGTAAAGGAAAACGCAGAAGGGGCAGAAGAGACGACAACCGAAAAAAACCTACACAGGAATAACGACGAAGAAATAATCCATATGCTTATTTGCACACCAAAATCACGATGTTTGGCAGCATTTATCTACTGTCTGCTTATATTGGTGTGCTCATGTAAGGATGATGTATATTTTACAGCACACCACCATTTTGAAAAGTCACTTTGGTATAGTGAAGACACCATAAAAATCCCCATTCAGCAATTCCTCACCTATAAAGGCAGCAAAGAACAAAAAGAAATGCAGCTTAACATAGGAATCCGATACACAGATACATACAAGTATCGTGCCATATATATCGAAACACAAATCTGCGATACCACAGGACAGATAGGGTGTGACACTCTTCAGTTTCTTTTTGCCGATAAGGGAGAAAACGGCTTCCGATTTCGCAAACAGACACAACCACTTCGACATTTCGTTCCCGATTCGGCACAAACCTATACACTAAGTATCACACATATCATGAAACAAAATCCGCTAGAAGGGATAACGGACTTGACAATTGGATGTGAAGAAATAGAAGAATAACCGATGAAATCAGTATTTCTCCTGCTTCAAACCTCGTTCTGCATCCATACGAAGGAAAATAAACAAGAGAATCGTGAATCCCCACACATTAGAACCGCCATAGGAGAAGAACGGAAGCGGAATGCCTATGACAGGAGTCAAGCCTAGTACCATCCCCACATTTATAAAGAGATGGAAGATAAAGATGCTGACTACCGAATAACCATAGACTCGCCCCAACGTGTCCGGTTGACGTTCAGACAGGAAAATAAGTCTCCAAATAAAGAATAAATACGTAATTAGCACACCAACACTACCGATAAAACCCTCCTCCTCACCTACCGTGCAGAAGATAAAGTCCGTGTGCTGCTCCGGCACATACTTTAACTTCGTCTGAGTTCCATTCAAAAATCCCTTACCCGCAAAGCCTCCAGAACCAATTGCAATCTTTGCTTGATTCACGTTGTAACCAGCTCCACGAGGGTCATCCTCCATACCTAAAAGAACTTCAATACGTATGCGTTGATGGGGTTTAAGATGGTCGAAGAGTGTGTCACAGATATAATAAAATCCAGAACTAAACACACAAAATAGTGAGACCAAAACATATGTGAACAACTTATGGTAAAATGCCTGGAACATCATATATATAACAAAAAGAATATTGACCACAAGCATTACTGGACAAAAGTTGAATGGAATGACAAAGAATGAAAAAAGCAACATAAATGCTGTTGTTCCAAAGCCAACGGCAGCCATAATTTTTACAATTGCAATATCGCGGCAATACACCCACACAAGACCTATTGTACACATCATAGCAAGTAAAAGTACCGTGAATTCACCAACACTAACAGGCAGATAAGACATAAGGACATCGCCATAACGAATGCCAACAACAAAATACACAACCGTTATGAAACCTGTGAAAAGAAGAGCACCAGTCATACCCTCACGATAAAGCATCAGAAAGAATGCAAAAAACACCAATGCAGAGCCAGTTTCACGTTGACCAATAATAAGAGCCATAGGCAACACAATCAAGCCTACTACACTCAAAAAATCTCTCGTATTGCGAAGGCTAAAAGAGTATTCACTCATAAATTTACCAAGAGCTAATGCAGTAGCAAACTTGGCAAATTCCGCAGGTTGCAACTTCACAGGACCTATAGGAAGCCAAGAATGAGACCCCTTGGTATCGGGGGCAATGAATATAGTAGCAAGTAACAATATAATGACAGCTACATATATAAAATATGAACCAGCTTCGTAAAACCGTTTCTCTATGAGCATCAGGAAAGTAGCAAGTATAAAAGAAGTACCACCCCAAACAAGTTGTTTACCAGAATTTGACTCCCACCCAAATATATTCGGATCAGAGAAGTCATAGCTGGCGCCACATACAGAAAACCATCCCCAAACTACGAGAATGACATAAAGCAGGATGATAACCCAGTCAATACTTCGGAATATGGATTTCTCAGTCTGATTCATATTATTTAACCTTGTGCTATTACTTCGTTAGAACTTATATTGGATATACCTTCCTTGAATGGTTTGTGCTCTTTTCATTGACGCCTTACACAATTCGCCACGAATGTATTGCTCCATCATCAATGCGCCAATAGGCACACCATAGCTGGCTCCCCAACCTCCGTTTTCCACATACACAGCTACGGCAATCTTTGGATTTACACGCGGAGCAAACCCCATAAAAACAGAGTGATCATGGCCTCGATTCTGAGCAGTTCCAGTCTTTCCACACACTTCATACCAGGGATTATTAGCAGAACTACACGTTCCCGACGTAACAGCATTACGCATTCCCGCAACCACTAATTCGTAGTATTTTTTATCAACAGGTACATCATGACGTTGCAACAATGAATCGGCCAGATTACCTCCTTCTACATTCTTTACTACATGAGGAGTTATATAATGTCCACGATTGGCTATGGTAGCACCCAAGTTAGCTATTTGCAAAGGAGTAAGTGTAACCTCTCCTTGTCCTATTGAAATTGGAAGTACATTAATAGCCGACCACGAAGGGCCATATATCTTATCATAGAATTGGGCATTAGGAATAAGGCCTCGGGCTTCGCCAGGCATATCTACACCGAGTTTATAACCAAATCCCATTGCAACCATATAATCTTTCCACACAGTAATTGCATCATGTACAGTAGAGTATTTATTTCTGTCACCTAACATATAATAAAGTCCCCAACAAAAATAACCATTACAGGAAGTACCCATAGCAGGAACGAAGGTTATAGGACTGGGATGACCATGACAACCTATTTTACGATGTGCATGACGAAAGCCTCGAAGGCAAGGATATGAAGTCGAAGACTTGACGATTCCCTCCTGCAGAAACGTCAATCCCTGAGCTGTCTTGAAGGTAGAACCTGGAGGATAAGTACCTTGAATGGCACGATTCAGCATAGGACGTCTTGGGTCTTTTAACATAACACCCATCATCTTTCCACGTTCCCTACCCTCCATCTTACGCGGATCGTAGTTAGGCGCACTTACCATCGCCAATATTTCACCAGTTGATGGCTCAATAGCTACAATCGCGCCCAATTTCCCTTGCATCAGCCTTTCGCCAAGTTTTTGCAATTCTATATCTATACTCAGAGTAAGATTCTTACCAGGAACAGGTTTGCGGTCATAAGCCCCATCCTTATAATGTCCATGAATGCGACCTTGTGCATCACGAAGCAAAACCTGCACACCTTTCACACCACGCAGTTCCTCTTCGTAACTACGCTCAACACCTTGCTTTCCTATATAATCTCCAGGCATGTAATAGTTGTTTGCCAAAATATCCTGCTGTGACACCTCTGCTACATCACCAAGCAGATGGGCTGCATATGGGTAAGTATAACGACGAACAGAGCGCTCACGTATATAGAAACCCTTAAAACGGAAAAGTTTCTCTTGGAATACAGAAAAATCCTTACTTGGTAATTGGCTCAAGAATATTTGTTGCATATATGGCGAATAACCAGGATTCTTAGTGCGATCACTGATATTACTCATACGCATAACAAATTCGTCCTTAGACATTCCAAGGGTCTCACAAAAATCAAGCGTGTCCAGATCTTTCACCTCACGCATCACCACCATAATGTCATATGCTGGCTGATTATATACTAGAAGATCACCATTGCGATCATAGATAGCGCCACGTGCAGGAAAAATAACATTGTTCAGAAATGCATTAGAATCAGCAAAGGTCTTGTATTCATCACTCATCAGTTGCAGATAGGCCAAACGAACAGTGAAGGTGATTACAATAAATAGAACAACACCTCCGAGAATATACTTCCTGTTATGATAACTCGTTTCTATCATCTTCGTCGTTTTCTAACAATCAGTTCTGCAATTACACAAAGTACTGAAGCAAACAAACTGCTACCAATAATAGATAGAAGAGTAAGAGGCCAATCGTTAAGTGAAAAGGCATCAAGAGTATAAAACATCACATGAAGTACAGCCATGCAAAGTAAACTATATATCCAATATCGGAATATTCCCAAAGTCATGATTGTAGGTCGGTAATTATCGTCTGAATCACGAGGGGCAAACAATCGCAAAAGAGATGGTTGTGCCATCGCTATCAAAGTCATTGAAGCAGCAGCCATTCCAGCAGTATTGCTAAACATATCAAACAATAGACCGGTAAAGAAGCCCAACAGAAGAAGCAAAATATGAAAGAAACCTTTACGAGAACTAATTACTACATATCCTATAAACAAAGGGGTAATATAACCAAACAAATGTATTTGGTTAACAATTAGCACCTGAATAGATAATACTATGAATAACTTTAATAACGGCATAGTTATATCTCCTCCTTATTTTCTACAGACTGTTCCAACTCACGACGTTCTGTATGTATATAATTAGTTATCACACTAACATCACGCAGTTTTTCGAAATTCGTGAACAGGCTTACTTTCAGACGATACGACATACCATCCTCAGAGTCACCAATACTACTGACTTTTCCGATAGGAATACCAGGTGGGAAAATGTCACTATAGCCATTGGTTTCTATAAGTTCACCTTCTTGAATCTTTGTATGGCGAGGGAATCCCGTCGCATAAGTGGAGCGAGAATCGCCCCTTTCCCACTCAAGGGTTCCGAAATATTCAGATTTATTCAAACAGCAACTAATACGACAATTAACATTAAGCAATGGCATTACAATAGCATAATGCTCACTTGTCAGATAAACCACTCCAACAACGCCTTGACTGCACACTACGCCCATTTCTGGTTTGATTCCATCAGCACTTCCTTTATTGATAGTCATCAAATTAGCCCTCTTGTGAAGTGTAAAATTAATTACTTGAGCCACAACTACATTATAATCTTCCGACTGAACGCCCATTGCTAAAGTATCTACATTTGCCAATTGAAGCCGTGTCTTGAGGGTTACATTTTCTATTCTTAGTTTTTCATTCTCTGCTTCAAGGTCTCGATTCACCGAAACTAAATTTAAATAAGAAGTTATACTGCTAATAGTAGAGTAAGCATAACCTACAATACTATTAGCAGTAGTAAAGTAAACACTCTTTTGATAACCGTTTGTACTGAAAAGTCCAATAAGACTTACAGCCTCTAACAATATGAATACAAGCCAGTGTTTATATTTGAAGAGAAAATCAAAAACTCCTCCCCACATTATCTCATTAAGAACTGGTAGTTATTTACGTTTTTTAATGCAATTCCTGTACCCTTGGCAACCGAATGAAGTGGATCTTCATCTACATGGAACTGAATCTTTATCTTATCAGTAAGGCGCTTATCCAGACCTCGCAAAAGAGCTCCACCTCCTGTAAGCCAAATACCATTCTTCACGATATCTGCATATAGTTCTGGTGGTGTATGTTCCAAAGCCTGAAGTACAGCGGCTTCTATTTTTGCCAAACTCTTATCAATACACATAGCTATTTCTTGATAGCCTACGCTTATCTCCATTGGCAATGCAGTGATACGATTCGGTCCATGTACTACATAATCTTGTGGAGCATCATTTCCAAGTTCAGCAAGAGCAGAACCTACATTTATTTTAATACGTTCAGCCATACGTTCACTGACCTTAACATTGTGCTGACGACTCATATACTCTTGAATGTCATATGTAAAGTCATCACCTGCCACACGTATAGAGTTATTGCAAACGATTCCTCCCAACGAGATAATAGCAATCTCAGTAGAACCACCACCTATATCTACAACCATATTACCCTCTGGAGCCTCTACGTCAATACCACAACCTATTGCAGCAGCCATTGGTTCAAAGATTAGATAAACGTCACGCCCTCCTGAGTGCTCAGCACTATCACGTACAGCACGCAACTCCACTTCGGTAGAACCTGAAGGAACAC